>Ga0169931_10002363_pt1 | contig 30829 bp, 51 predicted proteins | sample Kivu_15m_20L_FD_129675 | JGI IMG/M metagenome (GOLD analysis project Ga0169931, IMG submission 129675) | Freshwater microbial communities from Lake Kivu, Western Province, Rwanda to study Microbial Dark Matter (Phase II) - Kivu_15m_20L... | ecosystem: Environmental > Aquatic > Freshwater > Lake...
ATCCTTGAGGGCCTGTGTGTCCAGTATAGCCTGTTAAACCTTGAAGGCCAGTATCTCCTTGCAATCCTTGAGGGCCTGTGTGTCCAGTATAGCCTGTTAAACCTTGAAGGCCAGTATCTCCTTTTGAACCCGTTGAGCCACTTAGTCCGGTCCAACCAGTATTTCCTGTTGGACCAAGATCGCCTATGTCTCCTTTATCCCCTGTGTCTCCTTTAAGGCCTTGGGGTCCGATTGGTCCGCCACTTGGCCCTGTAGCTCCAGTTGGTCCAGGTGCAACTATATTAAAAGAATTCGTTAGTGGATTAAATTGAAATGGCATAATTAATAATCAATTTTAAATATTCCTGTAACATCCGAACCATTGTACATCATTTTAATTTCTCTTACTACCGCTCCTCCTATTTTATAAAAGACTCCGGTTGTATTACTAGACCCATCATATTTTAATTCAATTGAGTTATATACGGGGAAGTTATTAAATACTGAACTATTTAGCCCACTAAGATCTGCTCCAGCGTAACCGCCAATATCAACATTATCATATACTGCGTTTAGGTCTGCTGGATAAACTAAAAGTCCAGTATATAAATCTCCAGTTGTTTGTAATTTATTATTTATTGCGTCTATTTTCTCTAAGATTCCTGAAGATTGTAATTCAATATTTTTTATTCGAGATTCTTCTAAAGCTTTATATCCTGAGAAACCTGGTTCTGTAGAATAAACCATTATAACATTTTTATTGAAATCAGTATTTTTTATAGGGCCCATAATAAATATTATTACACAATATTTCAGTTTTTATTTGACAAAAGAAATATCTTAATTTATAATTACTAAACATAGCTTCCAATTAAAAGCAGTTTATTGATGTCAAAAAATCAATTATCAATCCTCGAGATAGCAACGTCTTAAGGGCTGACGACTATTAAAACCTTCTCTTGTGCATTAAATGGCTTTTGAAGGGAATGTAGCTATAGGCATTGCAGAATGTACAGATTTAAGCTACCTCAGATCTATAAGTGCAATGGCCCATTATCGTTGAAATACGATAATACTGGAGTCAAAAGAAAAGTTGGATTGATAAAATAAACCTCTATAAAAAGAGGTAAAGCCCTTATTGGATATCAAAGAAAAGTTAGAATTAAATATAAGAATTCGTATCAGAAAGACTATTAGTATGATTAGAGATTGCAGATCTAGCCGCTTCTTTTGTAGTAAATCCTGTGCCTGGAAAAACTTCATAATTTACTGTTTGTCCCCAAGCATAATTTTGATTTATATGATCTGCCCAGCCGCTAGCCCATAGATTTCCTCGGTCATAATAATTATTTACATTTCCAGCTAAAAGTCCCCTGCCCCCGAGTCTTTCTCCGTAATCTACGACAGGATGTTTATATGGGGTACCATTTGTCATTTGCAGATTAGACTGTGCGCCCGATAATTTAATTTCTTTAGTGACATCATCATATGTTACTGGTACCCAATGATTCACGCTTACGTATTTGCCTAAATAAGGTCCATACCTAAAAATAGGATCATCAGAAGATGATTTTTTGTAATTATATTGTTTTTCAAGTTGAAACCCTGCGCCACCGCCCGCAAGGAATATTCTCCACCAGTGGTTATAAAAATCGTTATTCATTATTCCAGAATCTTGGGCTGCGGCATAGATTAACTTTACTGCGTTAGGACTTTTTAAAACTAAATCTTCTACTTGGAAGCAAAGACCCGATAAAGCTCGCATGATAGCAGTTTTATTATCTCTGTCTGCTCCCCAAAGACCAGTCCACTGAGTAATATATCTATTAGGCATTATTGTCCCTACTTGAGACGCTGGTACTCCAGCAAGCCCAGCAGGTACTGAGAATTCCTTCCCATAAGTTTGATAAATTATATCTGGCGTATAATTAATTCGATATAGTCCGCCAAAACTAGGAGAGCATACTCTCGCTCTACTTGTTCCTTTTGTGAGATATCTGCCAACACATACATATGAAGATCCTAGAGCCATATAATTATATACACATTTTTTTATATATTTTCATATTATAAGAAAACATTGGACTGATTAATTTAATACCAAACTTCATTATTAATCATTCTCAATACTTTAACCCAATCTTTTAGATGATACGATATCTCTTCTTTATCTGAATTCTCAAATCCGCTTTTAGCTATATTATAATAAATTGATTCTGATGGGTAACATCTTCTTGTTTTTTCTAGGCTTTTATAAAAAAATCCAAGAAATACTAAAATAGATTTTGCAGTATCTTCATTATGTTCCAAATTAAAAGTATATTTATTTTGTAATGGATATTCTATAAGATTGTAGAATTTATTTCCTACTGTTTCTGAAATATATTCTTTTTCCTCAAACGAGTATTTTAAATCTTTACTATATTTAATAATTGTTAATTCTGCAAATACTGGAAAACTAATATCTACTATGCCATTAATATCTTCTTCTGAAACTTTATTTAATATCTCTGGTAAGCAGTCTGGATCTTGAATAAGTAAAAAAGTTTTCTCTGGTGATAATCCCAATTTTTTAGCAAAAAAATCTATATCTCTATCTGAAACCGTCACATTAACTATTACAGTTAATTTTTATTTTTTATTCATTAAATGTTGTTGTATAGCTTCAAAATTACGATCAAGTTTATCTTCAATTCTATCGAAATAAACTTCAAAAGATTCTTTAGTTACATAAGTAGTGCTAACTTTTAAAGCTAAGTCTGCTATTTCCTGTTGATGTTTTCTACCCTCTTCTTCTACTTCTTTTCTTAAAGCTATAAAATCGGTAAAGGTTTTATCATTTATATTTTTTATTAGGTCTTCCTGTCTGTCAAATAATGAAAATACTCTGGTAAATAACCATCCACCTAAAAAGGTTAATGCTCCTAGGACTATATTAAATAAAGAATTTAAATCCAAATGCATACATATATTTACACCTGTAGATTGGTATTTTTAATTAAAATTATGGCAAAGTAGCACGACCATCATTTGGTATTTTAGCTAGTTCTATAGCCGCATAATGAGGCGGTAAAAGTCTTCTGTAATGCTCTAAAACATGCTGATAATATTTGCATTCAATTTGTCCAGCTAATCTATGAAGTATAGATTCGCATTCTTTAATATCAAGCTGATTAACTTTTTTCTTTTTTCCTGTCACACCATATAATACACTATTAGATCTTATTACAGCTTCATGTCGCCAAAATCATCATCAGAAATATCAGTCTTTCTTGCACCTATCTTATAAGTAGAGATTTCTGTTTCTTGTGGAGCTACTTGAACTTTACTGCTGTCTAAGTAACTATCAAGCCATCCAGCAATAGGATTCTCTTTTTGATTAAAAATTTTCTTATATCCTAATGATCGCAAACGTGCATCGCAAAGCCATTTGGAGTATCCACTTAATACTTCCGCATTTAATCCTAAAAGCGAACCTTTACTAAAAAGATATTCTGCCCATTCAATCTCATTCTTAGCGGCTTGTTCATAACATGCATAGATTTTATCTTCACTCTTCTTTACAAGAGAGGTAAATCCTTCTTTATCTTCTTCTCTGAGAATCTTAATCAAATTTTGAGTAGTAGCAAAATGAAGAGCCTCATCCCTTTGAATAAATTTAATGATCTTAGCATTACCTTCCATTTTACCACGATAACCAAAATAAAAAGAACAAGCAAAACTAACATAAAATACTAATCCTTCCATTACATTAACAGACAAAATACAATCAAATACTTTTTGTTTTAAATCTTTTTTGCCATCATCTCCTAAAATTTTATCAAAATTATTTCTAATTAATTCGGCTCGAGATACAATCTCTTTATCTTCCATAATGCTATCAAAAAATCTACTAGCATCTGGATGAACATTATTAAGAAGATAAGAGTAAGAATAACTATGTATCCCTTCAAATCTCTGCCAAGTATTCATACAGATCTCAAGCTCTGGATTGCTTACGTAATCTTTAAGAGAATGTATACTTCTAGAAAGCATGCTGTCTCCAAGAGTTTGAAATTTTAAATTAGTATCAAATACAAATCTTTCTTGTCCTGGAAGATCTTTATAATCGCTACGGTCTTTATTAAGAGCTATTTCGTGAGGCCACCAAAAAAATTCTTCTTGCTTTTTAAATAGTTCAAAAAAGATAGGATATTTGAATTTGTCATATCTTTGAAGATTGAGGTCTTCGCCAAAGAATAATGGTTGTTTAGTATGATCTATATTTTTTAAATTTAAAACGCTTTTCATGGATTATAACTTACACGCTCCAGAAGAGCAATCTCTGTCTTCCTTTTGATTCATCAATTGTTCTTTATCGCCATCATCAGTATTATTATAATAAAGACTAATCAAGCCTAAAGAGTATGCTTGCATAATTTCTTTCATTACTTTTGCGTCTGGAAGAACATTATTTTCATAATGAGAATAATTATAATATACATTAGTAGAAATTGCCATATCAATATATTTCTGAATCACAGCATTTACTTTAAGTAAACCAGAATTATCTTTTAAATCATAAGCTAATTCATAATTTTTTTCATACTTTCCAATGCCAGGGACTAACATGGGGAGTTTACCCATTTTACTCATTTTATAAGTAATAAGACTACGAATTGGCTCGACACCATTTGTAGAAGATTGAATTACAGAGCTACTTTCACATGGCATACAAGAAGATAATGTTGAATGTCTTAAGCCAAATTCTTTAATGTCTTTCCTTAAATTTTCCCAATCAAGAGAAAGTTTTCTTTTGCAGAACTCATCTACTTTGTCTTTATAAGTATCAATCGGTAAGACGCCTTTAGAATATTTTGTTCTATCAAATTTTTCGCACTTACCTTTTTCTTTAGCTAATTCAACACTAGACTTTAAAAGATAATATTGAAAATGCTCCATCCATTCGTCTAAAGTAGATAGACTTTTATCAGAAGAATATTTTAATTCATTTTTAGCAAAATACGCTGCCAAATTTGTTATACCAATTCCAAGACTACGGCGTTTTTTTGCAAAATTTTCAGCAGCAATATTAAAATAATCTTGGGCTTCAATGATTTCATCAAGAAATCTTACAATAAGATCGCAAGTCTTTTCAAGATCTTGCCAGTTTTTAATCTCTAGCATATTAACTGCCGAAAGAATACACATACCAATTTCTCCGGCTTTATCATGATAGTCATTCAAAGGAATCGTCGGATGAATCACCTCAGTACATAAATTGCTCATTGTGACTTTGTCTAACCATGCTCCATGTTCATTTGCATGATCTACATTAAGGATATAAATTCTACCAGTTTCTACTCTCTCTTTAATTATTAATGAAAATAATTTACGAGCAGAAATTTTCTTTTTAATTTTTAGCTTTTTATTTTCGCACTCTTTATATATTTTATCAAAGTTTTTTGTACCCCAAGCTTCATAAAGATCTGGAACTTCAGATGTATTAAAGAGAGTAATTTCTTCATCTTTTAAAACTCTATCGTAGAAAAGCTTGCTCATACCTACTGTATAATCAAGTTTACGAACCCTATTATCATCTGTTCCGGCGTTATTTTTTAATACTATAATGTCTTCGATCTCATAATGCCACCATTGAATATTACAAGTAGCACTGCCACCTCGTAATCCATTTTGTTGCCATGCTTTGACGCTACTTTCGTAGATTTTAAGGAATGGAATTAAACCAGTATGAACTACTTCACCATTTTTAATAGGCGAACCAATAGCTCTAATCTTGGAAACATCTATACCAATTCCACATCTACTTGCTGTAGCCATGCTAACAGCAGTTGCACTAGCGGTAATACTTTCACGAGAATCATCTATTCCAATTAAGCAACAACTTGCATAATTTTTACTTGGCGTACGTACTCCTGCCATTACTGGCGTTGGTAAATTTATTTTATGCTTGCTAATTGCATCGTAAAACTTTCTTACATAGTTAAGTCTTGTTTCTTTAGGATAATTTATAAATGCATAAGCAGCAATTAATACATAAGCAAATTGTGGGGTTTCATATATTTTTCCCGTGACTCTGTCTTTAACTAAATATTTATCACACAATTGTTTAATTCCAGCATATGTAAAATTATAATCTCTTTCATGATCAATAAATTCTCCCATTTTATTCAATTCATCTTCATTATACTTTTCTAAAATGATTGGATCATATATCTTTGATTTTAATCCTTGGTTTATAAACTCTAATAAACGGGGCGCGTGCTTTCCTTTCCAAACGTCTTTTCTTAGTTGATAGTTTAATAATCTACCTGCTACAAATTGATAATTTGGTTTTTCTACAGAGATTAAGTTTGCCGAAGATTCAATTAAAAGCTTATGAATTTCTTTAGTAGATACTCCATCATGTATACTTATTTTTGCATTTATTTCTATATCAGTTAAACTTACATTCGTCAAATCTTTTACAGCCCAATTTATAATTCTGTGAATTTTTTCGATATTAAATTTTTCTAAAACACCATTTCTTTTTTTAACTTTAATCATACAGTAAGAGATAATATTACATTTTTTTTAAATAAAAATAAAGTAAAATTAAAATTTATTTTTTTTATTTGTTAATAAAAATATAAAAGTGTATGTTTGGAGGTGCTGGGATTTGAACCCAGGTCTTATAATAGTAATGTATAGTTTACTACAAGCTTATTTGTTTTTATTTTTAGCTTTATATAGATAAACAACAAACATATTCTGCGATTTTATTTTGAATACTAAATCAATAAAGAATAAAAAAACTTTAAAGACAAAGACATCTAATTACGCAACTATCCAATAGATGTGTCAAGGTAGTCACGCTGTAGAATTTAAGCTACAGAAACGGTCTCCTCAACTAGAGAAACCCTAGCAGAGATATGACCTTTGTATTTGGCTGTTTTGGCAGTTAATACTTTTTAAGGTTTTTTAAAGAGACCCACCTAAACCTCTGCTTGCAAACTATACTATATTAGTATAATCGAATCCGATCACCCCCAAAATGTAAAAGAACTTGATATATTGTATTACAGTTTTTCTTTATCTCCAGAAAATAATATTTTTATATTTTTACATAGAGATTGTTTAATATATCTTTTAAATTGATCTAAGTCATTAAATTTTTTAGTTATATTTTTATCAATTATTTTATACATCCCAACTTTTTCTAAAATATCGCATTTATTTATAATTAATTTATTTGCTCCAGAGATATTGATCGCATGCTTTAAATAATCTAATCGTAGCCAATTCACTAATCTTTTCCTTCCAGTGGTTGATCCATATTCATTTCCATACTCTGTGATCATTTTGAATTCTGGTATGTCTAATAGTATTTCTGGGAATAGAGGATCAACCCCACTTTTAGTATCGTAAGCTTTTGCAACCCCAATAATATTTTTTATTTTCTTTGGGCTAAATCCTAGAGAACAGGCTGAATAAGGAAGAGTCTCGGAGCTTGTTACATATGGATAATTGCCGTAATTAATATCAAGCCAAAAACTTTGAGCGCCTTCGCACAATACTTTTCCATGGAGTACTCCATCCCATAAATATTTCTTATCGATATAATCTTTAGCTAATCTACCACGCCTTAACATTTTATCTGAATAAGCAGGAGCGATCCCTTGGCCAGTTGTACCTAGTTTTTTTTGAAGACATAACTTATCATATATGATATGTCTTTCGGTTATTATATTTGTTTTAGGACTTACTTTTACAAGGTTTGTGTCAAGGCCCTCTGATTTTAGATAATCAATTTCATCATAAAATTTATTTAAATTCACTACGCAATTTGGTCCAATGATAGATTTTTTATTGTGGAAAATACCACAAGGTATAATATGAGTTTTATATTTTTTATCTTTTAAATAAACTGTATGTCCAGCGTTTGGACCACCATTCCAGCGGCAAACATAATTATAATTTTTAGAAATAGCACTTACTATTTTGCCTTTTCCTTCGTCTCCCCAAGCAAGACCAACAATAACATCAACTTGATTTAACATTTTTTAAATCATTTAAATATTTTTCTAAATTTTCTCTAGCTTTTTCACAAAAATCTTGACCAGATGCACCACAGCATTTTTTAAATTTTTTATTTTCTATCGAGCAATAAGCATTTCTTTTTATTTTTGGCAGTACCCTGACTATTGGGTGAAACTCTGTAGCTCTCGCGTAGGGAGTAATTTTTATTTGAATACTATTAGAATCAGAATTCATATGGGATTGATCTTATATTAAAAATATTTTCTATGCGATTTAAGTCATTAGATTTTACAATCAAGTTATCTTTATCTTTTATGTCGCTGACAAAACCTATATAACCTTCGTATTTTTTAAAATCGGTTATAACGAACACTTTTTTACCAATCATTTTTCTTAAGATATTAATCTTTGTAATCATATAAATTTATTATATCTACAATTATTATAAAGTCAAGACTAATATTTTCCGTGGGCAAAACTTTCATACATGCTATTAGCGCTAACTTTTACGATTTTAATCTTGTCAGTCCAAATTCCACCACGCATATCCTCTATAGTTCTAAAACCAAGATAACTCATTGCGCTTCTGAGCCCATTGGCGAAATCATATACAACGTCCTCAATGGTTTTATCTTCTATTAGAGGTATTAAAGTTTTATCTCCTTCCACGAAAAGATTCTTTTTTGTGCCGTCGTAAAGATCGTAATCCTCTACGACATCTCTGCTTGCCATACCTCGGTATTGCGCATATCTTTTGCCATTTTTTTCTATAATATTTTCTTCATCAACTGAGTCGGCTAAGCCCGCAAAAATTCTTCCGCATATAACCCCATCTGCGCCAGAAGCAATAGCTTTAACTAAATCTCTTGGATTTCTTATACCACCATCAGCAAGAATACTTGGTCTATTTTCATCTCGGGGATTTTCATGTCTAAAATAATCTAGATTTGATAATTGAAAATTTCTTACAGCTTTCCAAGCGTAATATAAACCAGTAACGCTTGGGCATCCTATACCAGTTTTGATCTGAGTTAGGCACATAGATCCTGGACCTATGAGATGTCTAAATCCATCCGCTTCTAAATTAGCAAGTCTATAGACGCTTTCTTTTGTTAAAGTATTTCCAACGATTATATCTTGGTCATAACTTGATTGCTTATACCATATAAGTAAATCTTCTACGTTTTGAGAAAGGCCATTAGCCGTATCTAAAAAGAAAATATCTGTATATGGAGATATAATAGGAAGCCTTTCTTGAAAATCTTTTAATCCTATTGCACTAATACAAAAATTACTTTCGTCTTTAATATATCTCGCTTTCTTGGCTTGCTCTTCTGGAGTCATAAATCGATGTAAAACCCCCGCCCCGCCTATTTGATTGATTTTAACGCAAGATCTTACTGAGGAGACTGTATCCATCGGAGAGAGAACAATAGGAATATCTATATATTTATTTTTAGAAATTTTAGTTACAGTACTAACTTCTTTTCTAGAAATAATATTTGAAAAATTTGGTAAAAGGGCAATATCGTCATAACCAAGAGCTTGTTTAATTTCCATATAACTATATTAGTTTATTTTTTCTATTTAGTCAATTTGATTCTTGACTTAAAAAACAATTTGTTTTATCATACTTATAATGACATTAATAAATATAATAATTGGGTTGCTACTAGCAGTGATATGGCATTTGGGAGATAAATATAAAACGAATATCGAAATATGAATTAGCTTTAAAGATTGCTCAAGTTGCGTCTTTAAGGTCTGAAGACCCATTTAGAAAAGTCGGAGTTTCAATCTTTAATAAAGAAGGCAGATTGTTATCTATTGGGTATAATGGCGTTCAGTCTAAACAAAAAATAAAAGATAAATTTTGGAGCGACAGAGATGAAAGAAGAAAATATATAATTCATGCAGAAACAAACGCATTATCTTGTTTGACAAGATACGATTCACCATATTTGTTAGCCTCAACCTTGCTTCCTTGCTCATCGTGCGCAATTAATATAGCTTCTTATGGTATAAAAGAAATTATATATTTAGAAGAATATGAAAAAGATGTGCTTGCAAAAAAAATATTTAAGTTTTATAATATCAATATATCGAAATATGAAAATTAAAATATCATTAATAATATTCTTACTTACTATAAATTTTACGTTTGCTCAAAAAGGCAGTATATACGAAACTTATAAACAGCCAAATTATCAAGGAAACACAAATGCAAGCACGATTTTTCCAAAAGCATTTCAAGAATATAATTACATAAAGACTTCTCGTGGCATAGAAGTATACAGGACCTATAAACACACCAACGCATATACTCATTCAGGCAATAAATATTACCAATCGGGAGCTACAATTTTTTCTGTTTCAGAGCCAGAGTTTATTATAAGAAATGATGGGTCAGTATATAGAACATACAAGTCTGGTACAAATAAAAGTAGTATATTTACCAAACCATTTCAAGACAAAATTATTACAAGAGAAGATAGATCAAAGCTAAGTTTTGACGGCGAAACTCTTTCTGGAGGAGAATAAAGTGTTGATAGGATTAACTGGTGTAGCTCAAGCAGGTAAGGATAGTTTTTTCTTACTTGCGAAAGAATATTTTCAATCTTTGAATATACATTGCGAAAGAATTGCTTTAGCAGATAATTTAAAAAATGATTTAAAATCTTTTATCGAAGATAAATTAAACATCAATATTTTCAATCACTCAAAAGAAGAGAAGGAGCTTATTAGAGATTTAATGGTGGCGTATGGTAAAATAAAGAGACAACAAACAGAAGGGAAATACTGGACAAATCTTATAAAGAAAGAAATTGATCAAAAAATTAAAGATAGCACTATAGTATTCGTGACTGATATAAGATATGCTTATTATCCCGAAGATGAATTAGCGTGGTTAAGAACATACAAAAATAACTGTTTGATACATATATCGAGATTAGATAAAAATGGATTAATAATTCCTCCGAGAAATCAAGAAGAACACGAAAATGATCCTATCCTTAAAAAAAATGCCGATATAAAATTATGTTGGCATACATCGGAAGATATCCTGCTAAGGAAAAAAGAGTCAGAGGAGATCTTAGAAAAGATTTATGAAAAGTATTCAAGATTATAATGATTCAATTTTAGTTTCTAATGTTCAGTCATCAAATGATGAAGAAAGTTTGAAAGAATTAATAAGAAGACATAACCCTATGTGTTTTTCATTATATAAAAAATATTCTTCAGCTCTTGACGTTTCTGGAGCAAACTTACAAGATTTAATATCATCAAAAGATTATATGATATATCAGTCTGCAAAATCTTTTAACCCAGATAAAAAATCTAAATTTTCTACTTGGCTCTATAACCAAATTAGATATCAGTGTCTTAATACTATAAATAGCAATAAGAATACTTTGTCGATGGAAGTAGAGAAAATTAATTTTTTAATAGATCAAATGAGTTTAAAAGAAAATAATTCATCAGAAAAAGTGAAGGACACAAATGAATATATTTTTAAAATTTTAGAATCATGTTTAGATAAAAGAATTTTACAAATTTATAAAATGAGATATTTCAATGGCTCAAAACTCATGGCTTGGAGTAAAATAGCTAAAAAACTTAAGATAAGCACACAAACCGCAATAAACCTTCATAAAAAGGGTATGGTTTTACTAAAAGTTAAAATTAATAGTAATTTTTACTTGGAAAGAGTATAATACTTTGGTATAATAAAAAAATAGGAGAAAAATAAAACAATGAAAAATAATGAAAACGAATCAAAATCAAACGAATGGGTAAAAAGAGATATAGGTGCTCTTTGGAAAAGAGAAGGAAAAAACCAAAAATATCTATCTGGCTATGTAAAGGTTGATGACTCTGGCCTAGAAAAAGAGGTAAAGGTTGTTGTATTTGCGAACAAAAATAAAAACAATAACGAGAAGGCTCCAGATTATAGAATATATATATCAAAACCAATTGAAAATGGAAGCTCTAAAACTTCTCAAAGTAATCAAGAGGTAAAGCAGAAAAACACGGTAACACAAAAGAAGGCGGTTGTTCCTCAAAATGAAATCGAAGAAGATTTATTGTAATAATGCAAGCGTTTAATCTGCCGTTAAATGCTGTTAGTTTTGGGCAAATATCTACGTCAATTATTAGATATTTGTTTGAAAAAAATAAAGATATTTACCTATTCCCTATAGGGAATATAGACTTATCTTCTACAAATTTATCGAATAAAGACTTTGACTCGTGGTTAACTAAAGGCATAATGAATGCCATGGAAAATTATAATAAAAAATGTCCAATTTTTAAACTATGGCATCTCAATGGAAGTTTAGAGTCTTTTAGTGATTGTCAAACTTTACTTTCTTTTTATGAACTAAATAAACCAACTATACCAGAAGTAAATATTATTAAAAATAACAATAAGGTTTATTTTACATCGCAGTATACGGTTGATATATTCAAAGCTTACGGAGCGTCAAATGTCGATTATTTACCATTATTTTTTGATAAATATAATTTCTTTAATAAAGAAAAAACATATTTTGATGATGGCAGAATTACATTTAATTTAACAGGCAAGCTTGAAAAGAGAAAACATCATCTAAAAATTATAAAAGCTTGGGCTAAAAAATTTGGAAATAATAGCAAGTATTTTTTGCAATGCTCTTTATTTAATCCGTTCTTAAAACCAGAAGATCAAAATAGATTAATAGCCTCTGCATTAGAAGGGAAAATGTACTTTAATATTCAATTTCTTAATTGGATGCAATCAAACGATACCTATAATGATTATTTAAACAGCGCAAGTATAATTATTGGGATGAGCGGTGGAGAAGGTTGGGGACTTCCAGAGTTTCACTCTACGGCTATAGGCAAACATGCTGTGATATTAAATGCTCATGGTTACAAATCTTGGGCAAATAAAGAAAATTCAGTTCTAGTAAATCCTAATGGGCAAATGATTGATGCCGAAGACGGAATATTTTTTAGAAAAAATATGCCATATAATCAAGGAGAGATATTTGACTTTAACGAAGACGATTTTATCTCTGGCTGCGAAGAAGTAATTAAAAGAGTAGAAAAAAATAAACTAAATGAAGCAGGGCTTAAATTGCAAAAAGATTTTAGCATTGATTATTTTATGGATAATTTAGGAAAATTATAATGATATGCCAATATATCTATATCAAAATCCTAAAACTGGAGAGATAAAAGAGGTAGCTCAAAAAATTAATGAAGCTCATTTATTTTATGAAGATGGAATAGAGTGGCTAAGAATTTTTACTGTTCCCCAATTAAACACAGAAGGCACGCTAAAAGCAGATTGTACAGATAAACAATTTTCTGAATTTACGAAAAATAAAAAAGGATCAATTGGTGATTTGTGGGATAGAAGTAAAGAGTTATCAGACAAACGTAAAAAAGTATATGGGCAAGATCCAGTAAAAGAGAAGTATAAAAAAGACTGGTCAAAAAAGAGAAAAAATAGAAGATTTATAGAATGAAAGATTATATGAATAATTTAAATTTGTTTATGCTCCAGCCATCTAAAATTCATGGTTTAGGAGTTTTTGCGAAGGAAGATGTTAAAAAAGGCATAATTATAGACCAAGTTAAGCCTCTAATTATGAGTAAGAAAATTTTCTATTTATTATTAATATCTTTATATTTTTTTAAATTTTTTAAAATAAAAGATTCCACAAATATATTAAAAATATTATGCCATACAAATTCGGACATACATTTTCTACCATCAATAATGTCTTATTTAAATCATGGAGCTTCTTATAGCAATATAGAGCATTCATACGAACCGAACTTTGGATATTCATTTTTTACAACGGCAGATGTTAAAAAAGGCGAAGAACTATTACTAAAATATAGGATAGCTCCGAAGAATTTTAAATGAAAATATTTTTTTCATATATATTTTACTATTTAGGAGATACAATAAGTAGAACCACAATGCAGTGGTTTAATGGTTTTGGATACGGAGTATACTCAAAATTAATGCTTTGGAGTTCAGATTTAGACACAGAAGATAGACTCTGGAAACCAGTTAAAAAGAAAAGAAAATGATAACATTAAAAGATATATCTAAGTTAAAATTGACCAAAAAACAAAGAAGAAAACTTCTTGCTAAAGGTAAACTAAGAGATCCTTTTGAAATATGGGTAGATCACCACAATCATAAACTAGAGATTATTAGAACTTGCAGTAGTCTTATTGGGGCGACGGTATCATCTTTAGTTTTATTGAAAGTATTTGGTATACTGTGAACTGGGTAAAAGTTCTTAATTTTATTGATGGGATTTTTCCTTTTGAAGAAAAGGATTTAAGACTTGGAACACTTTATAAAATCAAAGGAGAAGAGCTTCCGTTTAGATATATACAATATAGCCATTTAAGAAGTTTAGATAAAAAAACTTTTTGCTTTAAGCATCATCAATTAAAAGAGTATACATTTAATGATTTAAGTAGAGTAGAGAGGGAAGCAACACCAGAAGAAGTTAGAATATACAACTTAATCAAGGAGCATGTGAATGAAATCGCAGATAAAACCACTCAATCTTACTATAATTAATGGTGCTATTGGTGGCAAGAATGGTAATACTGCCTCTTTAATTAAAAAGATACGTAAAAAAATTAACAAGATTGACACAAATATAAAGATTAAAATTCTTCATCTTCATAAAGACTTTTATTGGCCTAAAGTAAGACATATTATTAAAGAGAGTAACGCTTTGATCTTTTGCACAGGAACATATTGGGATAGTTGGGGATCTAATATGCAACAGCTTTTTGAAAAGATGACAGAAATTGAAGGAAAAAAACATCTTCTTGGCAAACCAGCAGGAGTAATTGTAACAATGCATTCAGTAGGAGGAAAAGAGGTTGCATCACGAATGCAAGGCGTACTTTGTTCTATGGGGTGCGTGCTTCCTCCTTTCTCTGCTTTTGCATATAGCTATGCCGACCATGTTGCTCATCAATCAAGATATCTTGGTAAAAAATTATTAGATGATGTTTGGCATATTGAAGATTTACAAGCTTTTCTTTCTAACATAATTAATTATGCAAAAGATGAAAAAAATTGGCAAGTTTGGGATTATTTAGATACCGAAGCATATAACCCAACCTCTGTTTGGTTAAAATGAATTTATTCCCAAATAGCTCAACGGTAGAGCGCCTCGCTGTTAACGAGGATGTTCTAGGTTCGAATCCTAGTTTGGGAGAATTCGGGGTGTAGCACAGCTTGGCTAGTGCGTCTGCTTTGGGAGCAGAAGGTCGCAGGTTCAAATCCTGCTACCCCGAAGTTAAAATTTGGAACGATGGCTGAGTGGTCTAAAGCAGAAGTTTACTAAACTTCCGATGGTTTATATCATCCGTAGGTTCGAATCCTACTCGTTCTGATTATTTACTAAAAGAAAGACGCCAAATATAACAGGTGTAATCTAAGATATGAGCAATCAAACCGAAGCCCTTGCTATTTGCTCTGAATTCGCTGATGAATATGGCGTAGATATAGAAGACAATGAAAGCGTGGTAGTTTATATGAAAAGCGAATATATTAATGAATTAAAAGATATGCTATTAAAAAAGAAATATAAGCTCAAATCATTTAAGGTTTATGGCGATGAAGCGCTGGTAAATTTTATTCCTATAAAAAATAAATATTAAAATTATTTGAATTTTTAAAATCTAGATATATAATAGTTCATATGAATGAACAAGAACTTATTAAAAATTTTGAAAACTATTTAAAGCAAAGAGAGCAGTTATTAACATTGCTAAATCAAGTTGACGGGGTACTAAATTTTTTAAAATTAGAGATTGAAAAATTAAAAAATGGAGAACCTGAGACTGCAAAAAATAGCGAGTAATATTATGGCAATTAGACCCAAAACATATTTCGTTAAGATGACTGATAATACTGATGGGACAATTACCATCAGCGAAACTAAGGTACTTGACAAGGTTAACCAACACGCTCGTCATTGGAGATCATTTGATAAGCGTAAATTAACCAATAAGCTACGCAATTCAGTCCTAGTAAGCAAATAACTATCACACGATTCTACCTATAATCTCGTAGAAATATTAGATTATGGGTGTAACCTATTTGTTATGAAGTCTAATAATTATAATAGGAGTTTATCTGTCGCCAGAAGAAGCTAATCTGGCTTGACATTATTTTTAATTTAATCTAACCTTAATAAAGGAGAACAAGTTATGCAAATACTATGCAGAATGATACTGATTAGCGTTGTTTCGTTGGGATTATTCCACAACGAAATTAAAGCACCATCAACACCTTCCAAAGATATAGCTGGAAAGTGCGTAAAAACTGATAGATTTATTAAATCTACTATACCTAAAAAAGAAATTAAAGTTCGTATAACTACTTATTGGGCAAAAGGTGGCGACACAGATAAATGGAGTGCAAAGCGTCAAAGTTCTACTGGCGTGAGACTTAGACCCAATGTTTCGGTTGCAGTAGACCCTAGAATTATACCTTATTTTAGTAGACTTTATATACCTAATCTTGGTTTTAGATATGCTCACGATACTGGCACAGATGTTATAAGAAAAAAAGCTAGTGGTGGCAAATATCCTATTATAGATGTTTTCTTTTTGCATAAAAAAGATGCAGAAAGATTTGCTAATACTCATCCAAAGATTGTAAAAATTAAAGTTTTTGATAGAATATAAGTATATGATTATAGATGATAGCGTCAGTTTCTTTGGCGTGTATTATCATAATTGTATTTTTCATTTAAATTTATCAAAGGAATTTGCAGATATATATTCAAAAGATAGATATAAAAATATACTTCTTTGTCAAAAAGATGAACATAATGGTTATTTAATGACTCAAAGCATTATGACAAAAGAAAGCGAAAATCCTTGTATACAAAGTTTCTATTATAGAAATAAAGAAGAACTAAAGCAAGGATTTAAAAAAATTTCTAATAGAATAGAATCTGCTGAAAAAACGTTTTATCTTTTAAGAAGTAGTAATAATTATGATATGGATGATACGGCTCATATCGTGAGAAGATGGAAACAAGAGGTTAAAAATGCAATCTAAAAAATCTAAAAGGAAAATACAAATTTCTTCAGAAGAAATTCAGAACTTAAAATATTGGAGAGAAAAATTAATACTTGCTGAATCTAAAAACGATAATCAAGCGATAAAGGCATCTAAATTAATGTTAAATAAATATTTAGATGATTATTTAAATAATTCTAAAACTTAATAAAATTGTGTAATATTTAATATGCAAGACCTAAAAGTTTTAACAAATGATCAAATTATCAATGAATTTGATAATACTAAAAGATTACTAAATTATCTTGAAACTAAGGCCCCTGAAGCGAGTCGCATAGATGTAGAGTATATGCTAGAAGAAATAAAAAAAGAACTAGCTTCAAGAGGAATGTCAGAGCCACACGTAGACCTTTCTAAGAAAAAACTACATAAATTAAATTAGATTTTCCTCGGTTTGTTTATATAATTTCTGTATGGTAACAGAAAAAAGAATTTCGCAAGAACAAACTCTTTACCCAGCCGAAAAAGCTTTTGTTGCCCCACCCACAAACGAACCTAGCGAATCAGCGGACGACGAAGACTCAAGATATCATATAGGCCATCCCGAACCCACTAGTAAAGAGCAGCGAAAGATAGAAAAAAATAACAAAGCAGATCTTTACTCCAATTTCGCTCCAGAAGGATGGAAAACTCAAATATTACCATTATTCTCAACGCCCGTTTTTATTGTTAATCCACAGGCAATTCCTTTAGAGAAACTAAAAGGAGTTATTGAAGCTGTAGAAGGAGCGGAATACCAAGGATCTTCAGGCGCAGGGTATCAATATCTTTTAGTCTCAGACAATAAACAGATTTTAGAGGAAAAGGGGCTTTCAATTATAAAAGAGAATATTATAGAAGCTCTGAATATGTATTTAAAAATGTTAGGCGGATTATCTGCTAATTTTTTTATTAAGACCTCTTGGATAGTTAAATCAAGACCAGGAGACAAGTCTCGAGCGCATAGTCATCCTAATTCTATTTTTAGTGGCGTATATTATATCCAAACTGACGCCAATTCCGGAGATATAATCTTTGAATATGGTAAGGCGTTCCCTCCAGCGATATGCACTAATATGGAGATCTGCAAAAAGTTTAATTCAATATTAAATTCTCCAGTTTACTCCCATACGCCCCAAAATAATCAGATAGTTTTATTTCCTAGTGATTTGATGCATAGAGTAGGAAAAAATAGAGGCTCTATAAACAGAATTTCCATAGCTTTTGATATATATTTAGATGGAATTATTGGTGGTCCAGGAGGATATTGGATTGAGACAAAGGTTTTAGATTCTATGAGAACGCAAAACGATAAGAGGCCTTGGGAAAATAAGAAAGATCAGAATTTATAATTAATTTTATGAAAACTAATTTTATAAAAACTAAAATCCCTTCATTAATAATGGACTTGATTGTAGACATCTATTATCTTACAAGACTAGAGCCATTTGAACCAATCTCGAAAGAAGAGAATAATCATGTTAAAGCAAACTTATTTAATATTAGCAAATATCCAAACCTTAAAGAAATACTTATGGAAACCGCAAAGCCTCTGCACGAAGATTTTTCACAACGAAAACTTCAAGCAATAGACTGGCATGGAATTAAATCCTATGGGGAGGGCTCAATAGGGACTATTGACGCACTAAATCAAAACCAATATTTGGTTGGCTCTATAATTAAAGTGGATCACGATGCAGAATCTTGGCCTCTCTTAATTAAAAATACTAATAATGAAATAGAAAAAATTAATTTAGAGGTAGGAGAAATTGTAATATTTAATTCTAAAGATTATTTAAGCGATAGGGACTGCGAGCTTAAAGGTTTATATTCTAGAGAAATGTCTTTGTATTACAGATAATAATATATGATCATAGAAAATCTACCAAATTTTAAATTAAATTCTGACTTTTGCTATAAAAAAACAAAAATTCCAGAAAAAATTTTAAATTTAATAAAAGAAATAAAAACAACAATTTTTTTATTAGACCCTTATGAAGGACCATGGTTTGCCTCCAAAGGATATTGGCCTCCGCCTGGGACGAAAATCTTAACTCGATCTGTCGATAGCGATGGCAACTATAGTAAAACTCCCAAAGGAGCGAGAAATTCGTCCGACCCTCTTGACACAAAAGATCCGAATGTGCCTCTAGAATGTATTAGGGGCATCATCAGTTTAGGTTTACAAAAGCATATAGAAAAAATAATTTCTCAACCTGAATACAAATATATTCTAGAACCCCAAGGATCACTTCCTTTAACAAGGTTTTATGCTGGGGCATTTATAGAAACCAGAAGAAACCATACTCAGATATTTGATTCGGATATATGCTGTATCCTACAAATCGAACAGGAATGTAAACCATGGAAGATACAAATTTCAGATAAAAATCACGATTGGGATGAAATAGAATTGCAGGATGGAGAAATGCTAATATATGACCAGCACAATTGTATGTTTGGAAGAGTAGACCCATTGGGAAAAAGTTTTGCGGAAAACCACTTTATTGACGGGAAGAAAAATAAACCAAATCAATCATATTCGGAGCAAATGTTTTTTTATTTTAAATATTCGCAAATTAAGTAACTCGCATGGCGACTAAAACTGAAAATTATTCAGACTTAGCAGAGGATATTGTTCCCCGTCATCCAGAGTGTTCAAGAGTTATAACTTATTTACAAGAAAATAATATTTTTCAAGATGGTTGCTTAAATTCATTTTTAGATATAGGATCTAACAGAGGAAAATTTGCACAAGCTATTTATAGGAATTTTATTATTTATCCAGATAAAGTTCATTTAATTGAGCCAGATATAATTTCATTTGAAAATATCAAAACGCTAATAATGCATCGGAAATTGCAGAATTTTAATGTAAAAAATTTAGCATTTAGCAATAAAGACGAAATGAGGGTGTTTAGAAGTCTTTCCCATATTTCATTTAAGACTAAACTCGATTATTCCCAGATTTCTAGCTTACACGACAGGGATTATTCCAGGACAGGAGAAACGCTACCCGATGGAAGCTTAATAGAGCCAAATTTATACGAAGTCGAAGTGATGAGGGGCGAAACATACATGAAAAAATTTAATCTTAAGAAGATAGACTTTTGTAAAATTGATGCAGAAGGCCACGCCTATCAAATTCTAGAAGGTTTTGGGAAATTAATTTCAAATATAAAATGCATATTTTTAGAATCAGAAAACTTTGAGCATTGGACAAATCAAAAATATGAAAGTGATATTTCAAAACTTTTAATAGAAAAAGAGTTTTCCCTTGAGCTAAACATTGTTCGCTCGTATCCTTGGCTTCCTTTTGAAAATGCGGCTCAATTTAATCAATTATGGATTAATAAAAATTATCAAATTATTTGATAAATAATTATTTACATATATAATAGATTATATGAAACAAATAAAATATATTATACTATCTTTGGTTTTTTTAGGTTCACTAGCGCTTGCGGATACAGGCGAATCGAATAACGATTTTGATGTGTCTGATGGATTTTTAGCAACAGGAGATTTACTTATAGTAAGACCTATTTCCTCAGCAGCCACAATTGGAGCTTTTGGAATTTTTGCTGTTGTAGCCCCATTTACCGAGATGGCAGGATGCACAGAAGAAACCTACGAGGGCCTTGTAGAAAAACCAGGAAAATTTTCTTTTGATAGAGATTTAGGCAAGTTTGAAAAATAATATTGCTAAAAAACTATTGTAAAACAGAGAAATTATTGAATGGCCCTAACAGGGATTCGTTTAGTAAATCTATGAATTCAATTTTTAAACTGGGCAAATGCAATATAAAAAAAGAAAAATATAAGGAATTTGATATTGTTTATATTTATGATTTTTGGGAAAACCCAGATGAAATATTAAAGCTGATTAATAATACAGAGTCTGATTTGCACTGGAAATTGCGAAGATTTTCTGATTCACAAAAACAATTAATTCTACCTAAATTAAACAACGGAAAACTTTTTGAAGACAGAAGGCATGAAATTCAAGACGAGCGAATCAAAGTCGCACATAGTTATGTTGCAAAAATAATGGGGGTAGACGGCATAGATAAGGCAGCGGGTTACGGTAGATTGGTCACGAATATTCATAAAATATATGATAATGAATTTAATGATTATAAAAATAATTGGTGGGCACCCCATAAAGACTCAAGCGAAAAGTTTAAAAGCGTATATACTTGTTTATGGTATTTTAATAAAGACGATGAAATAAACGGAACAAATATATATGAGGAAGTAGAACCTTATTATGCTCATGCACCACTTGGTTCAGACGTACAAGAGCAAATAAATCCATGGGTACCAAAAAGATTTTATATAAAGAAAAAACTTTTGAAGCCTACATACAATAGCGCTGTAATTTTTCCTGGCGGGATTTGCTTTCATGGAATGAATATAGAAAACAATAGATACGCAAACGAATACAGAATTAATGCCGCACTTTTTTTAGGCCAATGGCAAGCAAAGGATAAAGCCGTATTTGCTAACAAGAAAATACCAAATAATGAATAATTCGTTTGATAAAAAAACTAGAATAAAATGTCTAAATTTAGAAAGAAGACTTGATAGAAAAGAAAGTGTAACAAATTTATTAATTAATGTAGATTTGTTTCAGTATTGCGATTTTATTAAGGCTACAGACGGAGAACAATTAAAACCAACAGATGAGATAAGATATTTATTTAGAAATAATGATTTTCAAAATAGAAGAGGAGTCATAGGATGTGCTCTAAGTCATTATTATTTATGGCAAAATTTAATCAATGACGAAAACTACGAAAATTATTTGATACTAGAAGATGATATTACGTTTTATAATAATCCAAAAAAAGAATTTAGCAATTTATTTGAAATATTAAATAAAAAAAATAATTGGGAGATTATTCGTTTGGGCCAAGTTATTCCCCCTCATTTATTGCCATCATTCAAAGAATTTTTTAGTCATCAAAAAGAATTAACTATTATGGATTCTATGGGCGGGCCTGGTACATTTGGATACATTATTAATAGATCAGGCGCCAAAAAAATGCTCGCAGGAATTGAAAAATATGGAATTAAATGTGCTATCGATCGTATTATATATTTATATCATAAAGAAATGAATATAATTCAATACCAAACTATTCCACATCTTGTTTATTCCAACGGAGTAGACTCAGATATCCAATATAATTATAATTATTTATTTTAAATTTGCTAATAAGAAAATGCCAAATAATATAAATATTTCAATATTAGAACAGGAGAAAATTTTTGTATCCTGTGATAGGATTACTATCCTATTATAGGTTTAAGCTATTTGCTAACAAGAAAATGACAAATATAAATAAACTAGAAAGTATTATAGAATATCTAAATTCAAAAATTTGGGTTAGACTCTACAAATCAAATTTTGAGGTAGGCGTTAAAGCTATAAGAGATATTCCAAAACATACAAAAATAACAGATTACGGTGACGAAACTTTAGATGATTTATCTTTAAAATATTTCTTTATAGATTATAAAACTTTTCTAGAAAATTTTTATAAATTACATCCTCAAATACAAACTTTATTAAAAGATAGATATATATTCTCGAACTCTGGACAAACTCACATCATTTCTCCAAATTGTCATCAAATATTTAGACTATATATTAATCATAGCGAAAACCCAAATGTCAATAAAGATCTTATTTCAATTAGAGATATAAAAGAAGAAGAAGAAATAACATTTTCTTATAAAGACATAATATCAGAAGATATAAATATTTTATCTAAAAAATATTACAATTATGTAATATAATCTTTATATTTATGAATGAAAAAATGCCAAATATATGAATGAAAAAATGCCAAATATGGGAGCTGGAAAAGGGGACAAACCAAGAAATTGTTTCTCTGATAGTTTTAAAGAAAACTATGAAAGCATAAATTGGTCAAAGGAAAAAGATAAATCGTTGATTAAAAAAGAATTAAAAAAGCCGAATGGCTCATCAACATATATTTACAGATAATTTACCAATCCATTTTGGGTTTTTCTGCTTTTATAGTTAAAACAAAAAAAGTTTTAAATACTCTTATATAAATCGTAGTTTCTTTTTTATCTTGTTTGAAATAAGATATATGCAGATTACCAGTATTTAAAGCGTAGCAAAAAACAAAAAGAATAGTAGCTATAACTAATCCTTTTACTGCTTTCACAGAATAAATTACACTTGACTATTCTTGTATATTATTTTAATATGGTAGTATGAGTAGAAAAGGCGTTTGTTGCATTGTGTTATCTCTAGCAGAGAAAGAAGAACCTATTAAGTTCAATACAATGACTTATGCTCGTTTCTCTGCTATGGACAGAAAAAAAGCACTTGCTACCCTTTCTTCACGCATACTTAATAATATGCTTACTACATATCATTATATCAAGTATTGTGCCGACCATAATCATACATACAGACTTTCATCAGACTTATTTCCTCTTATTACTTACGACAAAGCAGATGTTAAACTAGAATATTTACCAGATTATACTCGAATAATTGCATCGTTTGACAGCATCAAGAAACTAATACAATCTACGAATGTTCGAATTTCTTGCCATCCTAGTGAGTTTAATGTTCTTGCTAGTGATAATAACAATGCAGTAGATAAAACAATCAAAGAATTAAATCACTATGGTTGGTTTATGACGCAGATTGGTTGTCCTCTTAACTATGACGCACCTATGAATATGCACATACATAATGCAAAAGGTGATTTAAATGCTATTGTTAAAAAGTTTATGAGCAACTTTGATAAACTATCAAACGATGTAAAGTCTAGATTAGTTATCGAGAATGATGACAAAGATACTTGTTGGTCAGTTAAGAAACTTATGAAGTATTTTCATTCTGTATCTAATATTCCTATTACATTTGATTATCTTCATCACAAGTGTCATCCAGATAATCTATCAGAGGAACAAGCATTTCATCTTGCACGAATTACTTGGGGTAATCATACTCCTTTATTTCACTATTCAGAGAGTATTATTGGACATAAAAATCCACGCAAACACGCTGATTACGCTACTCGTTTGCCCGATACATACGGACACAATGTAGATATAGATTTTGAATTAAAAATGAAAGAACAATCTTTTAAAAACATAGGAGCATAAATTATGGGAGCAATATATCAGCTTGATTTAGAAAAGTGGAAAAATAAACACAATCTTTCGGTATATATAGAAACTGGAGCAGGTTATGGAACTTCTATATTTAACGCCTTGCGATATGACTTTAGTTTAATTTTATCAGTAGAAATAGACAAGGAACAAACTGATCTATTAAATAATTTTTTTAGATTTGATTCTAGAATTAAAATTTTTAATACCACAAGTGCGGAATATTTAGAAAATGTCTTGCCAAGAGTCCCACAAGATACAAATTGTTTTATTTTTTTAGACGCTCATTTCCCTAAAGCTGATTTAGGGAAAGCTAAATTTTTAGATGAAACAAATGAAGATATTAGGATGCCTTTAATCTCGGAATTAAATATTATTAAAAAATTAAGAATTGATAATGGATGCAAAGATTTAATTTTAATTGATGATATATCTTTATACGATCAAAACAACAAATATAATTATGAATGTAAACACGAAAATCCTAGCTCTTTGCCAAGAGATGAATGGATGAAAAATGGTATAGACAAAATTATATCTACATTAGAAACGACCCATTCTTTTTCAGTTTTATCAAATCAAAATGGTTGGTTATTGTTTGAACCTAAAATATGATTCACGAAAACTTTGGATTACCTAAAGAAATTATAATAAAACCTTATGATAATTCTAATTTAGAATTATTCAAAGAATTTGTAGGACTGCCAGAAAGCAAAAAGAAAATTTTAAATCCATATAAAAAATTAGAATCTAATATGAGAGGTGCGGGAAACAGGACAAGGGATGCAAAGCAACAAAAGACAAGAGACAGAATGAAAGAAAGACCCATCGAGGTAGATTGGAAAGATTTAAAAAGAATTTTTGAAGATAAAAATGAAGGCAAATGTTTTTGGCTTAAAATTCCTATAAATCCTATGGATATTTTTGAGAAGGATAATCAATTAGCTTTTAGCGTGGATAGAATACAAAATTCAAAAGGATATACAGAAGATAATATTGTCATTTGCACAAGACTAGCCAACTTGGGCAGAGGAAGTTGTCCGTTCGATAAATTTCAAAAAATTATTGAAAAGATAGACAAAGAAAAATTAGAATATATGTTAAAGATAAATAATATTTCCTTATGAAAGACTCGATGGCAGAAATATTAGTTTTTAATAAAAAACCTAAATTAAAAATCGGAGATATTGTATCAGAGATAACAACTGACGAAGGGCATTATAAATATTCAAAAAAAATTTTTGTAAAAAAAATAGAAAAACAAAAAGGAAAATATAAAGTATATGTGGGGGAATAAGTATCTTATTATCTCCGACATTCATCTTGGCGATAAAAATTGTAGAACTGATATTTTATTAAAAGTCTTAAAAAGATATAAAGCAAAAACAATTATAGTTGCTGGCGATCTTTTTGACCATCACAATTTAAATCGTTTAAAAGGCAGTCATTGGAAGGTCTTATCTAAATTAAGAAAGTTAAGCAAGAAACAAAAAGTAATTTACCTTATTGGCAATCATTGTTTTCTTAAAGCAGAGTTTATGAGTATTCTTCTTGGGTTCGATTGCAAAGACGAACTTGTAATAGAATTAAACGATAAAAAGATTTTAGTAATTCACGGCGATATTTTTGATATGTTTTTTACAAGATATAAATGGATAACAAATTTTATTGTTAGATTATATTATCTTTTTAGACATTATACTCCTTTTGCTGATGATTTTTTTAGATTACTAAAACATAGAACAAATAATTTTATTGAAAAAGCTGGCGATATGAAAAAGAACGCTTTAAAATATATAGAATTTAATAATTATGATAAAGTAATTTGTGGTCATTCTCATATATCAGAATATGATGATAAGTATATAAATACTGGAAGTTTTTGTGAAAAAGAAGTTTCTTTTGTTATAATAGATAATAAAAATAAAATAAGTTTAATAAAATATGATTAATCATAATGATCTTTTAAATATAGTCCAAAAATTACCAGAAGATTATAAACCTTTTGGCGAAGTAGAAAGATGGTCAAATCCAGAATTAAATTATCCAGATTGTTCTATGGGATGCAAATATTACTTACAATTAAAAGGAGAATTAGGAAACGATTGGGGAGTATGCTCTAATAAGAATAGTCATAGATACGGATTATTGACTTTTGAGCATCAAGGATGCCAAAAATTTGTATTTGACAAAGAGGCTAATTTAGAATAGTATATAGTATATGGGCTTATTTAATTATGTTAAAGTAGAACAGGAGCTTCCCTTGGATGCTACCTTACAAACGCTTAATCGTAATTGGCGTGATGAAGAATATCAAACAAAAGAACTAGAAGAAAGTGCTTTAGTTAGTTATATTCTTCGTGATAATAAATTATTTGAAGAAAAAGTAGAAGGTCATTACGAAGAAATTACGGCAGAAGAAAAGGCTAAAAATAAAGGAAACAGATTTGCTTTTATTTTAGATAGACGATTTGTTCAAGATAAAAAAGAGCAAGTTTGGAGAGAAGATTATACTGGCACTTTTATTTTTGGTTGCGTTGTTTATGGAGATACTATTGATGGCACAGACTTTTATCCAGATTGGCGATGCGTTGTAGTTAATGGAGTTGTTAAAGAATTAACTATTGTTAAAGATTATTCTAAATATTCTTCTAAAGATAGAATAGAACAGCAAATGATATGGGATAAAGAAGCAGAAACCCATAAAAATAAGATGAAATGTCCAGTTTATAAATTCTATTATAATTATTATGTTCAGCCTTTTAATAGATTTGGATGGTATGTTAGCAGAAAACTTTATTTTGTGACAAGATTCATCGAGTGGATTAGATTTCCTGTAATTAGAAAAGTTATAACATTTTTAACGCCAAGATGAAAAAGGCTAAAAAGCCACATATTCTTGAAGTAAAAGAAGAAAATGGCTATTTATATGTTGAGTTGCCTAATTCTCTTTTAAAAAAGGTTGGTTGGAAAACTGGTGATACGATTGATTGGCACGATAATAAAGACGGCACTTGGAGTTTAATCAAAGTCGCAACTCCTTCTAAATCAAAAAAAAACAAAATTTGACATCTTGGATAATTCAGTATAGACTGAAATTATGAAGTTACCTACAATTTATAAAAAGACAAAGATTGGAAAAATTCAAGAGTGGACTATCGAAGTTAAAGGTAATCAATACCGCACAATTTCTGGTCAAACAGATGGCGAAAAGATTACGAATGAATGGACAGATTGTAAGGTAAAAAACGCTGGTCGAGCGAACGCTACCACCGCAGAAGAACAAGCAATCAAAGAAGCAGAAGCAAAGAGAAAACAAAAGCTAGAGTCTGGTTACTTTGAAAATGTAAAAGATATTAATAAAACTCAATACTTTGAACCTATGCTTGCTCATAAATATGAAGATCACGATATTAATTATCCTGTTTTTTCTCAACCTAAATTAGATGGTATTAGATGTATTGTCACAAAAGATGGTATGTTTAGCAGAAATGGCAAAGCTATTATCTCTGCTCCTCATATTAGAGAAAATCTAGAAAAGTTTTTTAAAGATTATCCAAATGCCATTTTAGATGGCGAATTATATTGTGATAAGTTTGCAAATGATTTTAATAAAATTTGTTCGCTTGTTAAAAGATCAAAACCTACTGACGAAGAATTAGAAGAAAGTGCAGACCATATACAATATTGGGTATATGATGCACCTAGAATTGGAATATTAGATCAGAGCGATTCTTTTTATAGAAGGTATGAATTATTTTCCGATGCTCTTACCAAAAGAAAATATATTAGTATTGTTGTTGTTACTACCTTAAAGGTAAGTAATGAAACAGAATTGACTCAAGCATACGAGATGTATATGGAGAATGGTTATGAAGGTCAAATGGTCAGACTAGATCGCACTTACGAAAACAAGCGTAGCAAGCATCTTCTTAAAAGAAAAGAATTTATGGACGAGGAGTTTGAAATTAAACAAGTAGTTGAAGGCGAAGGAAACAGAAAAGGAACTGCTGGTTATATGGTGTTTGAAAATAAAGTTAATGGTAAACCATTTAAAAGTAATATCAAAGGTGATTTTACTTATCTTGCTCAACTATTGAAAGATAGAAATAAATTAGTAGGCAAACAAGCTACAATTAAATTCTTTAATTATACGCCAGATAATGTGCCTAGATTTGGCTATGTAATTAAAATTGATAGATATAGCTATGAATAATTTGACATATACCAGACATACTCCAGATAACATATCTTATATATCTGACAATGAAGTATTTGTATTTGGTTCTAATTTAAGAGGAGTTCACGGGGCTGGAACAGCAAAACTAGCAGTAAATTCTTTTGGTGCAAAATATGGTCAAGGCATTGGATTACAAGGACAAAGCTATGCTATACCAACAAAAGATTATAATATAGAAACTCTACCATTAGCAGAAATACAATTATATGTTAATGAGTTTTTAAGATTTGCAAAAGATAATTATATTTTAACTTTTTTAGTCACAAAGATTGGTTGTGGTCTTGCTGGATATACTATCAAAGATATTGCTCCTATGTTCTATTCTGTTTCATCGAATGTTGTTCTGCCTAAAGAGTTTGTAGACTTTAATCAAAAAAACAAAAAAATTAATTGACTCGCATTTAAAATTCATTTAAATTCAGATTATGAAATTAATCGAAAAGCCAATCAAAGTAGTAGAGTCTGATAGTTTTGATTCAGTAAGTTTTGGAATCAAGCAGTCTGGACTTCCTTATATCTTTAACATTCTTCGCAATCAGTTGTATTCCAATAAGCCTCTCGCAGTTTTGCGTGAGATCGCTTGTAATGCACAAGACGCTAATATCGAAGCGGGTAGCAAGCGTCCTATTGAAGTAAAACTTCCTAGCAAGCTAGACCCTACTTTAACTATCAGAGATTTTGGTAATGGTCTTTCTGCTGATGATATTAAAAATCTTTATTGCTATTATGGTGAATCTACAAAGCGTGAAAGTAATTCCGCTATTGGTTATTATGGTATTGGTAAGTTTGCTCCGTTCAGTTATGGAGATAATTTTGTTTTGATTTCATATCATAACGGCAAGAAAACTACTTACAATGCTTTTATTGACGAGACTAAAATTGGTAAGATTGTAAAGCTAAAGGAAGAAAAATCTTCTGAACCTACTGGCGTAGTTGTATCTGTTCCAATTCGTGAGGAAGATACTGAAACCTTCTTAAAGACAGCAGTAAGTCTATTTAAATATTTCAAGAACAAGCCTAAAATTACTGGTGCAAGAAAAGAAGATGTTGCACCCATCTATGATCGTAAGCCAGTATTTGAAGGTAGTTGCTGGCGTTATTATGGTCAAAGGGATAGAAGCTATTATCATAGCGACAATTCAGTTGCAATTATGGGCGTTGCTTATGATATTGATGGTGATGATGTTGGCTTCAAGGATGAAACACTACAAAGTCTTTGCAATCAAGGATTTGAAGTAGATTTTGCCCTTGGTGAACTTGATATTACTGCAAGTCGTGAGAGTCTTGAATATACCGATAAGACCAAGAAGGCTATTAGAGCAAAGTTTAAGAAGATCAAAGAAGAAATCGCAGAGTCTATCTCTAATCAGTTTAAGACTTCTGATAATATCTTTGATGCCAAAGCGTTGTATCATCAAGTGTTTGGAACTTATGGTAGTCTTGGATATGTTATTCGTGATTCGTTGAATAACAAAGTGACTTGGAACGGCAAGGTTATTAACGATCAGATTATTCCTTTCACAGATAAAGTCCGCAAATTAATTTCAACTGGTGGAGTTACTGCACGATTTTATTCTAAATCTCGCAGAAGTTCCAAGCTAGTTTCAGAAGCAGAAGAAACAAGAATTGTTTGTGAAAAGACTCACAAGATTCTTGTTAATGATACTGGCTCTAATATGGGCGTTACTTTAAGACTAGCAACACTTTGGAATGAGCTTGGCGAAGAAATTGAAGGTTCGTATGTCTTTTCTTTTCAAGACGATGACTCAAGAGTTTCTTTTGATAAAGAGCTTGGTTTAATTGCAAAGAATTATCTTAACCTTTCTGATTATGAAAAGATTGAGATTCAGAAAGTCACTTCTGGTAATGGCGTTGTAGCAAGTAAGAATCCAAAACATTCTTCTCAAATCTTTAAGTTCAAGCGTGATGACGCTAGAAGTTGGGGAACAAAATCTTCTAATTGGGAGACTATGAGGATTGACCTTGAGAACGATAGTGCTATCTATGTAGAGATCAACGCTTTTGAGGCTAAATCAAAAGATGGCACGACAAGTCTAGGTAATGGAAATCTAAAAGATACTTTAGATCAGTATGAGGGCTTTACTGGCGATAAGATCACAGAGCTTTATGGAATTAAAACTAAGACTTTTGATTCTAAAAAGAAAATAATTAAAAAGAATAAAAAACTTGTTAGTCTTTGGGACTATATGCAAGATAAACTCCAAGCAGAGTTTGACAAAACTGCTCAAAAGATTATTGATTCAAAGCATTGGCAAACTCATCATAATGAAAATGAAGGCGATGATTTTGTTGAGCTTGCACAAAGG
>Ga0169931_10002364_pt1 | contig 30829 bp, 29 predicted proteins | sample Kivu_15m_20L_FD_129675 | JGI IMG/M metagenome (GOLD analysis project Ga0169931, IMG submission 129675) | Freshwater microbial communities from Lake Kivu, Western Province, Rwanda to study Microbial Dark Matter (Phase II) - Kivu_15m_20L... | ecosystem: Environmental > Aquatic > Freshwater > Lake...
GCCTCCTCTTTTTTCTAATACAGCTAAGAGCATACTTAAACGCCTTAAGTCAAAACCGGTTGCAGATCTTTGCGGCGTTCCATATACCGCTTTTGATACCAATGCCTGTGTTTCAATAAGCATGGGACGCATGCCTTCCTGGGTAGCTGCAACGGCACTGCCACTTAGTGTTTCCTCATGTTGGGATAATAATAGTTCGGAGGGATTGGAAACCTGACGCAATCCGCCTGCCTGCATTTCATAAATCCCCATTTCATCGGTCGATCCAAACCGATTCTTTAAAGTTCTTAATATCCGATAAGTATATTGCTGCTCTCCTTCAAATTGAAGAACAGTATCCACAATATGCTCCAGTAGTTTTGGACCAGCCAGGGTACCATCTTTGGTGATATGACCTATGAGAAAAACAGGAATATGGGTACTTTTGGCAAATCGTTGAAATTCTCCGGCACATTCCCTGATTTGTGAAATGCTGCCTGGCATAGCATCCAGGTAAGGTACGGATAGGGTTTGAATAGAGTCAGCTATAATCAGATCGGGCTGAAATGCGAGCGCTATAGTGCATATTCGGGTCGCATCTGTCTCTGTCAGAATATAGCACTGGGAGGGATTACCACCCAGGCGGTCGGCTCGCATTTTAATTTGTTCCTCACTTTCTTCTCCAGATACATAAATGACTTTGACATTCAGCTGAAGGGCAAGTTGAAGGAGAAGGGTTGATTTTCCAATACCAGGCTGACCACCTGTTAGAACCAGGGATCCCCTTACGATGCCTCCCCCAAGAACCCTGTTTAATTCCTCGTCAGTAGTGACCAGTCTTGGCGTAACATTGGCTTGAATATCAGGTAATGCTACAGGCTGGGAGCGTATTTCATGAGGGGTTCCATTTTTCCAGGCATTTCTGCCTGGTTCTGCTGAAGTATCCCGTTGGAGCACTTCTTCCTGATAAGTGTTCCATGCTCCGCAAGAAGGGCATTTACCCACCCATTTGGGTGATTGTGCCCCACAGTCGCTACAAATGAATACTTTTCTGACCTTTGACAATGTTATTTTTATTTTGGCCTGGCGTAGGGTAGCACCTTCAGGACTTCTGATGTGAAATAGGTGTCTAAACCAATGACTCCAGCCGTTTTTTGACCGATAATATCAATACTGCCGTTTGGAAGTAAACTATGTTCCGGCAGGAATATTTCCAATACCTTTCCTACAATCAGTATATTTCCATTGCAGGATAACTTTTGTTCTTCCTCCAGTTCCAGCCCCAGCCTTATACTGGCCTCTCCAACATAAGGGGCAACCAGGGAGGAAGAATAAAGAGGGGTCAACCCTGTCTTTTCAAATTCAGATACCCCCCAGGCATAATCAGCAGATGCCTGATGAGCAGTGTCAAAATGAGTTGTCGGAACCAGATTTATAGTAAAATGTTTTCGTTCCAATATATTGTGATAGGTATGTCGGGGAACGGTTAATGGTCTGATAAAAAAAGCTAATCTGGCCGGATGTGCACCTACATGAACCAATGAATTAAATAAACCCAGATTTGTCCTGTTTTTTCCATCAATGGTGCCAACAAGGAAGGGTTGTTTGAATCCTGAAATGGAATTTATCAGGTTCATCCTGTAAAACCTATCCATGTTTGAAAGGTCAGCTGGTGTAATTGGATTCATCACCTTCAAATATTTATCCTACTAAATGACTCGCTTTTTCACGAATATATGCTTTGACATGTTTCTCCCATTCGGTTGACAAAGTTGTTGAAATGGGACCCGGTTTTCCAGCCCCCACCTTTTTACCATCTACTTCAACTACTGGAAGTACTCCTTTGGTTGAGGAGGTTATGAAAATTTCGGATACATCATCCATAAATGCTACCGGAATATCTGCCTCATTCACTTTAAATTTTTTTGCTGCGAGGTGGATGACCTGTTTTCTGGTGATACCCTTAAGAATTTTTTCACCTGGTGTAAATATTTCCCCATTAGCAATAAAAAAGACATTGGCCCGGACAGTTTCTCTCCAGCATTTTCCATCGTGATATAAAATTTCGCCTGCTCCGGCGGCTATCATCTCTTGTTGATGTTTTATTCCGGTCAGATAATTGATGGACTTTACCTCCGGAAGTTCTCTTTGAAAGCAGTGGGAGATTAACTTAATTCCCTGATCGTAATCTTTCTGAGGCACCCATGAAACCGGATGTTGCAATATCAGAAAATTGGGAGTTGAAGGCGAATAACCGTCGGGTGAATTCCCGCCGGTCAATAACAACCTGATGCCCGCATCGGGTACATTATTGGCGGAGACTAATTGCCGGATCTGACTGGCCATCTCCAATTTTGTTACAGGAATGTTAAGTCCGAGAATATCAGCGGAACGATAAAATCTGGCCAGATAATCATCGAGGAACATGGCTACTTTTTCCCTTACCAGAAAATAATCAAAAATTCCATATCCTCTCAGGATACTTAAATCAGTCACCGGAAGCTTTACCTCAGCGGCTTCCATTATCTGACCGTTAAAATTAGCATAGGTTGGCATTCCTCTTTGCTTAAAATGGGTGAATGAAAGCAACAAATATACTGGGTATTTCTGTAAATACCGAAGAGAAAAGCGTATTAAAGCCTGGAAGCCTTAATACGCTTTATAAATTTAATAAAAAGGTTTTCTTTTTAGTTACATTCCGAAAAGCCACAGCTTTTACAGATCAAACAACCTTCTTTGAAAATGAGTCCGTTCGGATCGGCACATTCCGGACATTCGGCTTCTGAGGCAATCGTTCCATCCGGAATAAATGCTTTTAAAGAACGGATAACGCCATTTTTCCAGGTGTTGATATAGGATTGTTCCACATTCAGACCTGATATCAAATCAACTACATTGAGCAGAGGCATGCCGTGACGAAGGACCCCGGAAATTAGTTTGGCATAGTTCCAGAATTCCTTGTTGAAGGAACGGGATAACCCTTCAATGGTTATTTTATAACCATCCTTGTCAGTAAACTGGAAATCATAGCGGTTATTTCCCTGGTCATCTTTGGCCTTAATAACCCATCCCTGATTAACATAATCGGGAAATTTAAAAATATCGATTGCGGCACCTGTAAATATTTCATACGGTCTGTTGTGCAATAGGCCAATAACCGCCATCCAGGGTTCATTATTATTCATGAACCGAACAACTTTAGCATCTAATACGGCAGGACGCTTGGGAGAAGAAGTTTCAGGGAAAAATGATCCTGGATTTTCAGCCGTATTTTCTTTTTTATCAGAAATAAGTACGCCTGAACGTGAGCCATCTCTATAAATGGTGCAGCCTTTACAGCCCTCCTCCCAGGCAGTCAGATAAATCTGTCGAACCATTTCTACAGAGGTGTCCTCCGGAACGTTTACTGTTACAGATATAGAATGGTCAACCCATTTTTGAATAGCCCCCTGCATTTTAACTTTCTGCACCCAATCGACATCATTAGCAGTACCTTTGAAATAAGGACTGGTGGCAATGATTTTATCCAGTTCTTCAACAGGTAATTTTTTTACCTTATCCACATCATATCCATTTATTTGAAGCCAGTCCAGAAATTTATGATGGAATACATGGAACTCTTCCCAGTGATCGCCTACCTCATCAATGAAATTGACTTCCACCTCCGGATCGTTAGGATTCACCTTTCTCCTTCTGGTGTAGGATATCATAAAAACAGGTTCAATGCCTGAAGTCGTTTGAGTCATTAAACTGGTAGTCCCCGTTGGAGCAATTGTTAACAGGGCAATATTTCTGCGACCATGAACCAGCATTTCCTCATATAAAGCAGGATCAGCTTCACGCAAACGATTTATGAATGGATTATTCTTTTCTCTCTCAGCATCAAAAACAGGAAAGCTGCCTCTGTCTTTTGCCAGATGCACAGAGCTCTTGTAAGCATTGACAGCGAGGGTTTTGTGTATCTCAACAGAAGTAGCTGTGCCTTCTTCTGAGCCATATCTCAATCCTAAAGCAGCCAGCATATCTCCTTCAGCCGTGATACCTACGCCTGTCCTTCTACCATTCATACAAGTAGTTCTGACTTTTTCCCATAATCCTCTTTCTACTGATTTTAAGGTGTCATCTTCCGGGTCACGGCCTACTTTTGCCAGGATACCATCTATTTTTTCAATTTCCAGATCAATGATGTCATCCATTATTCTTTGTGCAATCTGCACATGTTTGGAAAATAAGGAAAAATCAAAACGGGCTTGTGGGGTAAATGGATTAATTACGTAGTTATAAAGATTTATGGCCAGCAGACGACAACTGTCGTAAGGACACAAGGGTATTTCACCGCATGGATTTGTCGAGACAGTCTTATATCCTAAATCGGCATAGCAGTCTGGTACAGATTCTCTTATGATGGTATCCCAGAATAAGACGCCGGGTTCAGCCGATTTCCATGCATTATATATGATTTTATCCCATAAGGCTGATGCATCCACCTCTTTGGTAAAGACAGGGTTTTTACTGTCTATAGGATATTGCTGGATATATTTTTTGCCGGAAATAACCGCCCGCATAAATTTATCATCGATTCTTACCGAAACATTGGCACCCGTAACTTTTCCCTGTTCCAGTTTTGCATCAATAAAATCTTCGGCATCAGGATGTTTACTAGAAACAGAGAGCATCAGGGCTCCCCGGCGACCATCCTGCGCAACCTCACGGGTAGAATTTGAGTACCTTTCCATAAACGGAACAATGCCGGTAGAGGTTAATGCGGAATTCATGACAGGGCTGCCTTTTGGACGGATATGAGACAGGTCATGTCCGACACCACCCCTTCTTTTCATCAACTGGACCTGTTCTTCATCAGTTCTGATAATGCCCCCATAAGAATCAGCTCCTGAACCAATTACAAAGCAATTACTCAGGGAAGAAACCTGAAAGTTATTACCTATTCCGGCCATAGGACTGCCCTGTGGAACGATATATTTGAAGTCAGCTAACAATTCATAAATCTCTTCTTCAGACAACGGATTTGGATATTTTGATTCAATTCTTGCCAATTCTTTAGCTATTCTCCGATGCATATCATCCGGAGATTTTTCATAAATTTTACCGAATGAATCTTTCAGGGCATATTTGTTGACCCACACACTGGCGGCTAAAGTGTCTCCCTTGAAATACGAAGTCGCAGCAGCCAGTGCCTCCTCATAGCTGAACGTTTTTTCGATTGTTGTTTCTGATTTTTTTAACATTAAAGATGTTCCCATAGCTCTTTTTAATTTCCAATCAATAATAAAATAGTAATAATAAGCAAGCCTAAACCCAACAGGGTGAAGTAAGTTTTTTTCTTTTCCAGGGAGTGGGAGCTGTTTTTTTTAGTGTTCCAGTGAAATCGGGGGCAAGTTAGTTTACCTATTTGAATTGTACAAATTTTTAATGCAACGGAATTTGAACAGCATGTGGATAACTTTTAAAATGCATAAATTATCAGGTAAAAATACATATAAAATGATGATAATATATATTAAAAATCAGTTAGTTGTAATAAAATAAAAAATAAATTGTTTTGTTAGTAAGTATTTTTAAACAAAATGTTGTTGTGGAAAACATCTGTGTTTTCCACAACATAATGTTGATAACCTTATTTTTCCTTATTATTCAACTGTTCTACTACCGTTGAGGTAATATCCAGACCTGGGTCAACCATAAGAACCCCTGTACCGGTAGCATAATTTAAAATATACTTATATCCTTTTTCTTTTCTGATATCAGCCAGAATACCTTTCAGTTTAGTTTGAATGATACCTTGCAAGGCTTGCTGATCAGCTAACAGACCCTGACCAAGTCTTTCTTGTTCTGCAGCAAGACTTTGTTGTTTTTGCATCAGACGTTGCTCTTCTTCCTGTACCTGACGGGGTGTCAGCGTGCCTGTCTGAACGCGGTTTTGTGCTTGGGCATATTCTCTTTGCAAAGCTTGTCCCCTTGCTTGCAGGGCTGCTTCTGCCTCTTTACCCTTTTGTTCTAATTTAGCCGCTTCGTCCTTAAAAAAGCCATAATTGGCAAGAAGACTATCTGTGTTTATATACACAATGGATCCTTCAGGGATGTCTGAAATTGCTGAAGCAGTATTTGTAGCGGTTGACCCTTTGCTGGAACTGATGAATTTATCAACAAGCAGAAAAGCAACGGCTAAAATCAATAAGATGTTTACGATTGAAAATTCGTTTTTCATGGTGAGCTTGGTAAAAGTTTTAATAATATAATAAACAAAAGTGCTATTTTTTTTCTGCATCACAAAGGAATTGTTTGCCGTTCTTTTCTTAATTTGGCTAATTAACCTTCCTTAAATCAAATCACATGTTATTTTTGCTGCCTTTCCTCCTCTTTATCTTCCCGTTTTTTCTTCCTCTGGAAAACGATAAATGGAAAGACAACCCTAATATTATTCTGATTTATATGGACGATTTGGGGTACGGTGATTTATCCTGTTATGGTGCCCTGACATATAGCACGCCTGCTTTGGATAAATTAGCGGCCAGTGGCCTGCGTTTTACTAATTTCCTGACTGCTCAGGCAGTGTGCAGTGCCTCCCGTGCCGCGCTGCTGACAGGTTGTTATCCAAACAGAATGGGGATTTCAGGTGCATATTTTCCGAATTCAAAGGTTGGACTGAGCCAGGAGGAGGTCACCCTGGCGGAATTAGTAAAACTAAAAGATTATAAAACATTTGCTGTAGGCAAATGGCACCTGGGTGATCATCCTTTATTTATGCCTTTAAATCAGGGTTTTGATTCTTATTTTGGTTTGCCTTATTCCAATGATATGTGGCCTGTACATTATGACGGCTCTCCATCTGCCAATTGGAAAAAATCGATACCAGCGCTGCCTTTAATTCTGAATAAGGATACTTTTGCCTTGGTGAACACCCTGGAAGAGCAGGGAAATTTAACAAAACTATATACAGAAAGAGCCGTTTCATTTCTGGAAGCCAACAAAAAAGGACCATTTTTCCTTTATTTGGCTCATTCTATGCCTCATGTGCCGATTGCCGTTTCCACCAGATTTAAAAATCATAGTGGTAAAGGTTTATTTGCCGATCTGATGGCAGAAATTGACTGGTCGGTGGACACCATTGTTAATACGTTAACAAAACTGGGTATATCAAAAAATACTATAATTATCTTCACAAGTGATAATGGTCCCTGGTTAAATTATGGTAATCATGCGGGAAGTGCAGGTGGTTTCAGAGAGGGAAAGGGAACCACTTTTGAAGGAGGACACCGGGTACCTGCCATTATTTCATGGCCAGGGGTAATTCCATCTGGTTCTGTTTGTAATCAATTGACCTCTACCATTGATATTTTCCCAACCATCGCCGAATTATTACAATTGCCCTTGCCAAATGTAAAAATGGACGGTATGTCTTTTTTACCCTTTTTAAACGGTCATCTGAACCAGCCCATCAGAAGGGAATTTTACTATTATTACAGGAAAAATGCACTGGAAGCAGTTAGGTATGATCATTGGAAACTGGTATTTAAACATCCGGGAAGGACATACACCCAACATTTACCCGGAATGGATGGATTTCCAGGACCAGCACCTGAAGATTTCTCTTTCCCCATTGCCCTTTACAACCTGAGTCGGGATCCTGGGGAACTTTATGATGTGCAGCTGGCGCATCCCGATGTCTTAGAGAGGTTAACGCATATTGCAAATAAAGCCAGAGCCGATTTGGGTGATGATCTGACGGATAACCCGGGAATAGGGAGACGCCCAGTAGGCAAGGTTGACTAATACTGCGTGGGCAATCCTTTTTCAATCCATATTTACTGATCCAGCGATTGACCGGGCATTTCACCCATCCATTCCCGTGTTATTTCTTCATCGGAAAATTCCGGAATGGTCGTGTTGATATCAAATTTTTCATAAATCGGTAGGGTATCAACCTGAATCTGATCCAGTTGGGAAATCCTCCGCTGAATATTTGCCGGAATATTTACCGAGGTTTTAGTTTGATATTGAAATGCCACCATGGTAACACTGGCCCTGGCAACTAAGGTATGATGCCTTCTGGAGTAAAATGCAGCCTCCAGTTCAATCTTATCCTGATCGGCAGATACTGCCCTGATACCCACCACTACCGTATCCGGAAAGGTGACGGCCGACTGATAAGCAATCATCTGTTGCTTTACCAAAAATCCCGGTTCCTCATCATTATCTATAATATCTAACCCCAGCCGTATGAAATATTCCACTCTCGCATTTTCAAACCAGCTAAAAAACCGGGTACTGTTAACTTGTTGTGATGCATCCAAATCATTCCACTGTACTCTGATATCCATTTTTACGGCGTAAAGATTCAATTCCTCCAGCATAACAAAATTTAGTTGTTGAAATTCAAAGCTAAAGGATAAAATGTGATTTTAACCAAAATAATTACTATTTTTGTGAAATTACTGCCAGATTCATTCAGATACAATCATTCTAACTAATTATGGGGCTAATTATTTCGCTTTTAAATCACAAGGGGGGTGTAGGAAAAACAACCAGTGCTATAAATATTGGGGCAGGTCTGGTAGAATTAGGCAAACGGGTATGTCTGCTGGATCTTGATCCTCAGGCTAATCTTACCATTTCACTTGGTTTACCAAGATTTCCAAATACCATCTATGAGGCTTTAAGAGGGGAGAGCCCTTTAGTGCCATATCCGGCAAAAGATAATTTAGATGTCATCATTTCCACCCTTGATCTTTCCGGTGCAGAAATGGAACTTATTAATGAAGCTGGCAGAGAATATATATTGAAGGAATTGCTGGACCAGATTAAAGATAATTATGATTTCATAATTATTGACTGTCCTCCTTCCCTGGGATTGCTGACCCTGAACTCATTAACCAGTTCTGATTATGTATTGATACCGCTTCAAACCGAGTTTCTGGCCATGCAGGGATTGGCAAAGATAAAACAGGTCATTCAAAAAGTTCAGCTTCGGTTAAATAAAGATTTGCAAATAGCCGGGGTAGTAGCTACCATGTATGATGCCAGAAAAGTATTGAACAGAGATGTGGTCGATACAATCAGAAAATATTTTGGAGAATTACTTTTTGAAACCCTGATCAGAGATAATGTTGCCCTGGCAGAAGCACCGGCGCAACGAAAAGATATTTTTGCATATAGTCCCGCCAGCCCAGGTTCCGAAGATTATCTTGCATTATGTAAAGAATTACTCACCAGAACAGAAGGTGCCTGATGGCTGCCTCTGTTTTTACTGAAACTTATTGAAATGAGTAAAAAAAGATTTACAACAGGTATGGAGGATTTGCTCCATGAGGCTAGTCAAACCAGCCCTGTTTATATCGAGGGTAGAGCAAAGCCAGCTCAAAATCTTTCTCCGCTGGAGGGAAATACCTTGCCTTCAGAAGGAATTTCCCTGATTGGAGATCAGGCTCCTTCCCCGTTGAGACGAACTCATGGTAAAAAATTCAGCGATGATTTACAGACTTTTCTTCAGGAGGCTTTTGATGACTCTTTTGAAAAATACACAGATCCTAATTATGTCCAGGATGATACAAGTAATAAAAAAAGATCCCTGAAACCCATGGCAGGACTGGATGCCATACTCAGAAGTACAGTTGATCCGAAATCAATGAGATTGGGACCAGGGAATACAAGAAGATTAACGCTTGTCTTTGATGAAAGCAAATTGAATAAACTCAAATCAATCGCCAGAATGGAGCGCTCCTATCTAAAGGACATCATTGATGAAATAGTAGAGAGTTTTATTAAGGAATATGAAGTGAAAAAAGGATTGCTGGAATAATTTCTTCTTCAAGAAGCAACTTTTTTATCCATTAGGTATTTTTATATTAAAACGATATGAATCGCGTTCTTCTGCTTTCCCTCTTTTTTACTGCCTTTTCTTTTCAGTCTTGTCAAACGAATGACCCCGAGAATCTTCATAATGAAATAATGGCCATCCATGATGAAGTGATGCCCAAAACGGGAGAAATAAGTTATCTGTACCTTGCTTTCAGGAAAAAAGGGGATATGGATACCACCCTTTCTCTGGAAACCAAAAATGAACTTATCAGCCAAGCGAATGACCTGGAGGCTGCAGAGGAAGAAATGATGGTTTGGATGAACGATTATATTTCTCCCTTTAAAATGGACCCTACCAAAAGTAAAGAATCAATAATCAGCTATTTAAAAAATCAAAAAGCACTGATAACCAATATTAAAGTTCACACAGATGAAAGTCTGAGGAAAGCTGAAAAATTAAAAAAGGAACTTTCCATAAATGATTGATAAATGAATTTTTTAAGATTTCCCTGGTGCATCGCTGCATTTATTTTTATACTTTTGGCCGGATGCGGAAAGGATAAAAAAGGGGCATTGCCCGTTTTAGGTCATTCAGAAAAATTGGAAGATGGGACCGTCAAATATCATACCATCCCTCCATTTTCATTTATTGATCAGGACAGTCTCCCGTTCACGGAAAAATCTTTGGAAAATAAAATTTATGTAGTAGATTTCTTTTTTATCAGCTGCCCCAGTATCTGCCCTATGGTTAGCCGACAAATGCTAAGAGTTTACGACCGTTTTATTAAAGAAGATAAATTAACATTAGTCTCTTATTCCATTGACCCCAAACGCGATACGGTCGAAAGATTAGCCAATTATGCCAGAAATCTTGGCGTTGATACCAGGAAATGGAAATTTGTGACTGGGGAAAAAGCAGCTATTTTTGATATTGCAAAAGATTATTTCAGCATTGCAATTGAAAATAAAGAGGCACCCGGAGGTTTTGATCATAGCGGAAGACTGATTCTGGTAGATACCCAAAAGCATATCAGAAGTTTTTGTGATGGTACAGACCCAGCATCAGTTGATGTTTTTATGGAAGATATTCAACGATTATTAGACGAGATGGAAACAAGTGAGAAGTAACAGGAAATCCTGTTCCTCCTCACTTCTGAAAGGAAAGGCTTAGTTTTGGTTTCCTAAAATCAAGGGTAAACCATCGGCACCACTTCCAATTATTATTATCTTGGAATTAGGTGAATTGGCTAATTTTAAGGTTGCCTCTATGCCTTTATCCTTTAAAATTTTATCCGATAAACTAGCGGTCAAAATCTTATTGGATTCTGCTTTAGCTTTTGCTTCTATAATTTTACGTTCCGATTCCTGTTTTTCCTGATCCAGGATATATTCAAATTTTAAAGATAATTGCTCCGCTTGTATCTTTTCCTCAATGGCAGTCCTTACCTTTTCAGGCAGGCTAATCTCACGAATTAAGGCAGCTTTTAAATTAACATAGTTTTTGGCTAAAGTTCCCTCCAAATCTTTTTGAATTAGGGTTTGAACCTCTTCCCTGCGTGTAGAATACAGTTCCTCCGGGGTAAATCGGCCGATTATTTTTCTGACAGAACTCCTGACTTCCGGTCTGATCAGAGACTGTATGAAATCTTTTCCAAACGTTTCATGGAGTTCGGGAATTTTATCAAAAGAAGGATGGGCTCTTACCGTAACATCAACTCTGATATTCAATCCATTACTGGATAATACATCCATTTGTTCCTCCAGCTGCTGCTCTCTGACGTTGTAAATATACATAGAATTCCATGGTGCATATACATGAAAACCAGGACTATATATCTTGTCCTTTTCCAATCCTCCCGAAAACCTTCTGAAAAGGACGCCCCGCTCACCAGCATCAATGGTTATAAAGGTTGCATTGGAAAAAATAATGACCACAATGGCAATGAATAATATGATCCCTAAGGTGCCTAAGAATTTTCCTGAGGGAAATCCCAAATTTGGTTGGCTCATAACTTTTTAATTTTTGATTTATAATGCCTAAAGATAGGGGTAATTTTAATGATATGAACTACCTGTTTTGTAAAGTCATTTGTTAATGAAAATTAAATGCCTGAATTCCTATCCCATTTATACTTTTTTTACCCTATTTTTGAAAACTAAAATCCAGACACATGAAAAACATTTTAATTTTTGCCTCATTGTTTACTTCTATTTTGGTGATGGGTGCTAAAATTTCAACCAATAGTACAACAGGAGAATCTGCTGCCGCTGTTGATGGTAAAAAGATTTATAAACAATATTGTGTTACTTGCCATGGTATCTATGGTGATATGGGCGCAAGCGGGGCTGCCAATCTCGCTGTTTCCAAGCTTAAACTGAATGAAAGAATCGAAGTCATCACCAATGGAAGAAAAGCTATGGCTTCTTTTAAAGCACTCCTCGATAAGGAGAAAATTAAGGCGGTTGCTCAATATACCATGACTTTAAAACCTGAATAAATTTTCTTTTATCTTCATATAATGGTCCGAGTTGGAAAATAAAAAGGTGCAGATACTGGTGACCGGTGGTACTGGTTTCCTGGGTTCCTACCTGTTAAGATTCTTAATCCAGCAAGGATTTACCCGCGTTCGGGCTATCAAACGCAGGACTGCTTCCCTGGATCTTGTTCAGGATATTGAACATCAGATTGAATGGGTAGAAGGTGAACTGACGGACTGGTTCTTATTGTCTGATTCTTTAAAAGGCGTGGATTGGGTTTTTCATGTTGCGGCCCTGGTATCCTTTGAGGCAAAAGATTTTCCGGAAATGAAGCGGATAAACGTAGATGTTACCGCAGACCTTGTCAATTTATCGCTGGATGCCGGAATTAAGAAATTTTGCTACGTTAGTTCCATCGCTGCTTTAGGAAGATCAAAGGAGGGGGAAATACTCGATGAAAACGCAATCTGGAAGCAAAGTCCCTACAATTCAAGATATGGGATGACGAAATTTGCCGGTGAACAGGAAGTCTGGAGAGGAGTTGAAGAAGGCCTTACAGCAGTAATTGTTAATCCCGGAATGATTCTTGGAAGTGGGCGATGGCAGGAAGGTACTTCCCGTTTTTTTTCACTCATTGACGAGGGTTTTCCTTTTATTCCAAAAGGGTCAGCTACCTGGGTCGATGTAAGAGATGTTGTTCGGGCAATGTATCTTTTAATGGTCGCTGATATTCAGGCAGAAAGATTTATTCTTGTAGCTGGTGAACAAACCTATAAAGCGTTTTTCACTTCAGTTGCCAGATTTTTAGGTAAAAAAACAAGATGGATTTCTCTTCCCGTTTTTGCACAATACATCATATTGCCTTTTGCCTGGATTATAGCGCGCCTCACAGGTAAGCGTGCCTTTATCACGCCGGAATCTCTTCGCTTATCCGGTCATTCGTTTTTTTACCAAACTAAAAAATCACGGACTATTCCGGGCTTTAAGGAGTATCTGCCCATAAATCAGTCTGTAAGTGATACTTCCCTTGCATATTTGTCGTGGAAAAAAAATAATCTTTTTTTTCCATTGAAGTTTTAACAAAACAACCTTTTTTATGTTATACAGGTCTTTGATTTATCAATATATTTTTGTATATTGCTTTTCAATTGGATAGTAAAATTTTTCATACAGTTAGTAAGTTGATAAATTAGTGAGTGTAGTCTGGATGATCTCTTTTTCGGAGATCATCTTTTTTTAGCGGCCTGTGTAACCGCTGTCACATAACTTTCGGGACACTTTTTTTTATTTTGTTTCCGCCTGTATTAATTAGGCCTGCCGATGTCCTTAAAAACGATCTTCCCGATTCTTGAATTAATTGGCTCATACTCTTTTAAGGGGTTCAAAGGTGATTTATATGCCGGTTTGATTGTGGGTATCATACTCGTTCCACAAGGAATGGCCTATTCTTTATTAGCTGGTTTACCTCCGGTTCATGGCTTATATGCGGTCACTATTCCTTTACTGGTTTATGCCATTTTAGGTACCTCCCGTCAACTGGCTGTTGGTCCGGTAGCCATGGATTCTATTCTTACAGCCTCAGCGATTCAGGCTTATGCTGTTTTAGGAACTGAAAGTTATGTTGAAGCAGCATTAACGCTGGCATTTATTGTTGGCATCATCCAGTTCCTGATGGGGATTTTCAGGATGGGATTTTTAGTTAATTTTTTATCTCAACCTGTAATCAGTGGTTTTACCTCTGCTGCTGCCCTCATCATTATGTTCTCCCAGCTAAATCATTTAACAGGTATTGATTTCCTGAATAAGGATAATATCATTTCTGTTTTTTTAGAATGGATGCGTCGGTTTGGCGAAACAAATTACCCAAGCTTCATCCTTGGTGTTTTAGGTTTAGTTCTTATGATTTCCTTTAAAGAACTGAAAATTCGTATTCCCGGCGCTTTAATTTTATTGGTAGGGGGTATTTTTGTTACAAAATGGGGACATCTGAATGAAATGGGTGTCAGGATAGTCGGGGAAATACCTGCAGGTTTGCCGGCATTACAGATGCCTCAATTATCAGGTGAATTATTCAAAAAGTTGCTACCCGCTGGTTTTGCTATTTCTTTGGTAGGATTTTTAGAGAGTTTTTCTATAGCCAAATCCATGCAAAGGATACATAATAATTATAAACTTCGCGCCAATCAGGAATTAATCGCACTGGGAGCGGTTAATATGATGGCTGCTGTAGTCCGCGCATTTCCTGTCACAGGTGGTTTTTCCCGAACGGCTGTGAATCATCAGGCCGGTGCCACTTCGGGCATAGCTTCAGTCATTTCCGCAGGATTCATTTTTCTTACTTTACTCTTTTTTACACCCTATTTTTATTATCTGCCAAAGGCTATTTTAGCTGCTGTTATCCTTTTTGCTGTTTATTCCCTCCTTGACATCAGGGAACCCAGATTTCTATGGAAAAGTAACCGGCAGGATTTTCTGATGCTCCTGACCACCTTTCTAAGTACCTTATTTTTAGGGATTCAGATGGGTATTGGTATAGGCGTCCTTCTATCATTATCACTTATGATTTTCAGAGCAACCAGACCCCACTTTGCTATCCTGGGCCGGGTGCCTGATTCTGAGGTTTTCAGAAATATTAATCGCTTCCAGGGTTTGGAGGTAATGCCGGAAATTTTAATAGTTCGTTTTGATGCAGATATTTTCTTTGCTAATATTTCATTTTTTATCGATAAACTAAACGATTGGATACAGGCAAAGGGTCCTCGCCTTCGCTGGCTGATCCTGAATATGGAAAGCGTCAATTATATAGATAGTACAGGTCTTCAACAGTTGCTTGCATTTGTTCATGCCTACAAAAAAAGCAATATATGCTTTTGTTTCACATCTGTAAAAGGACCGGTAAGGGATTTGTTGGTCAGAGGGGAGGTTGTTCCTGAATTCGGTGAAAATCACTTTTTCCTGACCGTAGGGGATGCTCAGCATTTTGCAATGAGAAACTTGTCAGGATTTGAATTTGAAAATCCGGACACTTCCTTAACTTTGCAATCTAACAATTCTTAAATTTCCCTTTATGTCCGTTTCAAATTATTTAAAATCACCTGGGGTCACTGTCGTTGATGTACGCGAGCCCTGGGAATTTAGTGAAGGTCACTATCCTGATTCTTTAAATATTCCATTGGGTGAGGTTCCATCCCGGCTGGATGAGCTGATGGCAATGTCAAAACCTTTGATTTTAGTATGCCGATCTGGCAACAGAAGCGGTATTGCCACTACCATGCTTCAGAATAATGGGGCAGCAGATGTCTATAATGGTGGTGCCTGGGATGCATTGGAGGCCTGATAGATTTTTTCGTAAATGTCAGTCAAACAGGCCAGTATTTGCATGATGGCCTGTTTTAGTTTTAAGGAATGTGTTTTACATATTTAAAAAAAATATTATATTTGTATATCCGTCTGTATGTTGTTCTATTTTTACAGTTTGGAACAAAATTTGGCATATAGTCGTTTTTAATGTATAACAGGTGCTGATGAGAAAATACTTTAATTTATTTTTTGTTTTAGTGTTTTGGTTGGGAACATCAGGAGCTCTCAAAGCTTTTGGCAATGCTAAAGGGCTTTCACCGCTTCATTTTTATCCTCCGGTACTGGTTCAGAAAATAGATTCCTGCAAATTATCCTGCCAGGATATCCGTGTTTTCGTAACCAGTAATTGTATTTATGAAGTTACACCCGCTGAGATTCTGGGTGAATGTTTTGCGCTTTTTCAAGGTTATGTCATTGTTTATGATGGCGTAAATATGACGCCGGTGAGAGGTGGAGTTATTGACAGGCTGGGTATTTTCCCTTTTTCCCTCTTCAATGCAAAAGGTGGCCTGGTTTGTTTGGGACAAGTACATGTCAGAGATACCATTGGGCCGGTATTTAAAGATGATGTGGCCAAAAGGGATTGGGAGAGCAGGGATACCCTTATTTTTTCTGAAAATGATATCCCTGATATATTAAATAACGAACGAACCTGGTCTCAGGCTGATTCGCCTCTTTTTTTGGGGTCTCCACTGGTCAAAGATGGTTGCAGTCCCAATTTTATTTCGAGAAACGTGAAAGATGAATTGATCTCCTTTCCATGTGATACTATCATCCGCTTTGGAACTGGTCATACCTATGCCCATCTAATTTACAACATAAAAAGAACCTTTACTTTTACCGATCATTCAGGAAATAAAACCACTTTCGTTCAGGAAATTTTCTTCAGGAAATTAGGTGCTGCGACTTCTTGTGATCAGCCTGAAAGGGTCTCTTTTGATTATGCTCCCCTCAGTATTTTTGCCTTTGGCCCCCTGGGGGATAATCCACGATTGATATCTCATCCTGATTTTCCTGCTGGTAAAACAGATCTAAATACGACTTTCTATAAATGTGAGGCACCTGATCATCTAACTTTTGATGTTTGTTCCATTTCAGATAGCCTGCAACTTGACAAAATCATTAAAGCCGTTTATAGTGCCCCTTATCAATGGCCCAATGGTTTTAAGGATACACTCAGTTTGTTTGATGAACAGGATTTATGGAAGGTTTCCTATAAAACAAGGGTTTATTCCGCTTGTAATGATGGTAAACGGGTAAGAATAATTTTAACTTTGGAAGATATTTGCCAAAGGAAAATCATAACGGATACCCTTTGGATTTATTTTTCACGAACCTCTGGCCCTTCATTTCCAGCCCAGTCCGGCACAGGTGGTAACATCGTTCGGGGTAGAGATTCTGCAAATCCGGTATTTATTCCACTCGCGGGAAATACCTGTAAAAGTAATATTTTATTGCCTTTTACGCATGGCACGGATGAACGTGATCTGGGAAAATGGTTCAACTGGACAGTCAAAGATGAATGTACCCCTAGGGCAAATTTATTACTTTCCTACCAGGTGGAATCGAAACTGGTTTCCGTAGGTGGAAAAATGAAAAGTTCTTCTTCATGGAACAGACTGAATTATCCTTTGGTGCATACAGCTCTGGGTTCTTCCATAAATGATGTTCCCGCCGGTTCACACCGGATGATTGTTGCAGCAACTGCCGGAGAATGTGAAGCCATCAGCTACGATACCCTTTATTTTGTCCTGCAGGATCAGGTTTTTCCGAGAGTTCGATGCAAATCCTCTGTTTCCATTCCCTTATTGTATCCTGCCACATCAAATTGGTATGTAAATAGCAGGAATAATAAAGTTACAGCACGTCTTAGAACCGATATGGTAAATAATGGTTCAACCGATAATTGTTCACTGGATACACTTTATCTCCGGAGAATGGTCTCTTCAGCCTGTATTCTGGATCATTTTCTTAGTAATCCAGACTACGATTTTTATGGAAATAAGGATGGGAAGGTTACCCTGGGCGATTTCGAAAGAATTAATGTGGGCAGAAACGCAGGTCTTTATTTTACCCCTCGGTTTATGCCCTATGTAGAATATTTTTGTTGTGATATTGGTAAAGAAAATATGGCGGAATTATGGGCTAGAGATATTGGTTATGGTGCCTTTGCTAACAGCAGTTATTGTGAGGTACAGGTTAATCTGACTGATCTCATGAATCCTGTGCTGTTTCCTCCTGATTTAAATAATACCATTAATCTTCAGGCTAAAAATTGGGTGAGTTGTACAGACACGGCTTCTCTTGATGCGTTGAATGATGAATTCAAATCAAATGTTATTTTTGGAACACCCTCTGTCTTTGGGTTGGATTGTACAGGAAAAGTAACGTATCATACCAAGTCATCTGTAAAATGTGGCTCGGGATATGTTACGCGGCATTGGGCGGTTGAAAAATTAGTAAATAATGTACCGGTTATCGTTCGGGATTCTCAAATCATTCTGGTAAGGCCTTCTCATCAGTTCAGATTGAATATTCCGGCTGATACCTCTGCATTTTGTGCCAATGAAGCGGCTCAATCATTAACCGTATCATCCAGTGCCTGTGATTTGACTGCTATTTCTTTTGTCGATTCGCTTTTGACCAGACAAGATAAAAATGCAGCTTGTATAACGATTCAACGATCTTATACGATCATAAACTGGTGTGATCTGCCTTCAGCCGCTGACTGTGCAGCTATTTCTGCAAATCCGGAAAAATATGTAAGAGTAATCCCCAGACAATCAGGCACCACAGGTAAAGCAATTCCCTTTTATTATGTTGTGAGTAAACTAAATGCTGATCAGCCAAGATTGCTTACCACTGCCACCCCGGTCCTTTTTGATACCATTCGCATTTTCTCAGGTGCAAGCCTCTCGTCTTTATCTGCCGGGAATTTATCTGATTATCCCGCTGAAAATACCTTGCTTTGTGATAGAAATCAGGTTTTTGCATGGAAGTATAATCAAATCCTTACGCTCACTGATACCATAAAGCCAACGATAACCGTGCCGGATACTTCTTTGGTTTTACGTCCTGAAGGTACTTGTAATGCGCCGGTTTCCCTTTCTTTTAAGGTTACAGACAATTGTCCGTTTGCTGATATCTCCATAGACTCAGCCGTTTTATTTTTAAAAAATACGCAGACAAAACTGACATGGAAGGGTCCCTTGGATCGGGGAATTTATAAAAATGGACAGTTAATGGTCCGGCTACACAATATGCAACCGGGTGATTACCATGTATGGGTTCAGGTTTCAGATAATTGCCGTAATGTATCTGCTGCTTTATTACCTGTTTCCGTAGTTTCATCTGATTTTCAATCTTTTGCGTGTGTTCAGAAGCTTACTAAAAATATGGTGCTTTCATCGTCCGGAGAAGGAGGGATTGTAAAAGTAACGTTACAAGATGTCTTGTCAGATAAATCATTGGTATCTAATTTGGCTATATGTAATCCCGGATCCTTTTTTTCCATAAAGAAGGTCTCTGATATTTCTGCTGCCTATTTACCAGCTCTCTCTGATTCAATCCTTACCTTACCTTGTAGTTTTCTGAATCAGGAAGTGCCGGTCAGGGTTTTTCTTACCGATAAAAATGGAAAAATAAGTACCTGTGAAGTATCCATTGTCGTAAAGGATTCTTTGAATTTGTGTGGTCCTAAAGTTGTTATATCTGGGTCTATAAAAGTAAGTAATGGAAAATCTTTGCCACAGGTAAATGTCAATCTCTCTTCTTTATCAGGCATCTTCAATGGACAAACCAATGATAATGGTCTGTTTACGATTCAGGATGTCCCTCCGGGTGGCCCTTATGTTTTAAAACCGGTTAGCCCCAATGATTTTAATAATGGCGTTTCAACCCTCGATCTGGTATTATTACAAAGGCAGATTTTACAAGGTCAAACCCTGAAGACACCCTTCCAATTTCTTGCCGCCGATATTGATAATTCTGGTAATATCAGCGTTAGAGATCTGCTGGAACTTAGAAAACTGGTGATTAATCTGACGTCTAAATTTGAGAAAAATACCAGCTGGCGTTTTATTCCTTCTCAATTTATATTTCCGGATTCCCTAAATCCATGGAAAACCGCTTTTCCTGAAGATATTTCTTTTCCAGTTATCTCAAAAGATACCAGTACATCTTTTAGAGCTGTCAAAATAGGAGATTTATCAGGTGATGCGCCTCTAAATCAGTCACCAGGCATCCAGATAAGAAGAGAAGTAGCGTCAATGCCACTTTATTATACCATTTCTGATGCATCAGAAAATGGAAATTACCTCGTCTCTTTCTTTTTTAATGAAAAAAATAAACCCGAGGGATTTCAATCGTCCATACACTGGCAAAACGATTTTTCAGGTAATATTGCTTTTCTGCCTGGTTTGTTGAAAGAAGAGAATGTGAATATATTGACAGAAAGAAATTATTTGAATGTAAGTGCTGAAAAACTAACGGGTGAAGGTCCACTTTTTTCATTGCTCTTTGCTTCAGCTAGCAAGCCACTCAATGATTTTTATCTTTCCAGTCATATTTTACAACCAGAGGCTTACCTTGGCTTACAAATTTTCCCCTTACAATTATTAAAAAAAGATTTTCAGCAAGGGAATTTTATGTTTTATCCGGCAGTACCAAACCCATTCAATAAAGAAACCTTACTTTCCTTTTATTTACCTCAGGCAGCTTTTACAGAGATTGTCATCAGTGATCTGTCAGGCAGGATCGTGAAAAAACTTAGTGGAAACGGGGTCAGAGGACTAAATGAATGGACATTAAATCTGGCCGAAATGGAAAAGGGAAATATGTTGTTATGTAAAATAAAAGCCGGCGTATTTGAAGGTGTTCAGCAAATCGTTTTGATCAGATAAAAACAGGAGGGTTAGTGATCCTCATCACAGCTTAACCTACTTTTTAAGCTTAGTTTTGCTGAACTAAATCAAAAAATATGTCAAACAGAAAATCATTTAAGGACTTAATAAACGCAGAAATTCCCGTTTTAATTGATTTTTCAGCTGAATGGTGTGGGCCATGTAAAGCTATGACACCTATACTAAAAGAGGTGGCTGCGAATATAGGGGAAGAGGCCAGAATCATAAAGATTGATATCGATAAAAATCCTGAAATAGCCAGTCAGTTAAATATTACCGGCGTTCCTACGTTTGCCATTTATAAAAACGGGGAATTAAAATGGAGGGTTTCAGGCATGCAATCTGCCTTTTCTTTGGTATCACAACTTAAAATGTATAGAAATTCTTAAAGTAAATGTATTTTTGAGTAAAAAACAATGCTCGAAGATTTAATTTACCCTTCCTGGCATTGGTCTGTTTCCGGTGCAGCCATTGCCCTCATCTTATTCTTACTTACCATTGCTGGTCGTTCTTTTGGCGTATCTACCACATTCAGAAATATTTGTGGATTGGTTGGCGCTGGCAAAAAGAATGATTTCTTTACCTTTAATCCCAGTGAGGATAGCTGGCGAATGTTTTTTATGGGTGGTGCTATCATAGGTGGCTTCCTGGCCGGAGTCGTTTTTCCCAATCCTTATGCTGTCGGTCTCAATTATGATACGATGGTTGCTTTGGAAAAAATGGGCATAGTTTATCCTGATGCTGACTCTTTAGGTCATGGCTTTTTTCCCGATGAATATTTTCGCTGGGATAGTCTCAAAGCCTGGATAATTGCTCTTTCAGGCGGTTTTCTTATTGGTTTTGGTTCCCGCTATGCGGACGGTTGTACCAGTGGACATGCAATTACCGGACTTTCCCATTTTCAATTGCCTTCCCTATTAACGGTCATCGGTTTTTTTATTGGTGGATTGTTAATGACTCATTTTTTAATGCCATTAATCCTATAAATCCTATCTTATATGCGAGGAATAATCTTTTTACTCATCGGGATTTTTTTTGGAATTACCATGACCAAATCAGAAGCCCTATCCTGGTTTCGAATTTTTGAGATGTTCAGATTTGAAAGTTTTCACATGTATGGTATTATTGGTACCGCCGTTATACTGGGTGCCATTATTATTTCAATGATGAAGATTTTTAAGGTCAGAGTTGCCGGTGGCGGCGTTGTTGACTATAACTCACTGCCTCTCAATATGAAGAGGCATTTGATTTCAGGCACTATTTTTGGCTTAGGCTGGGCATTAGTTGGTGCTTGCCCCGGACCGATGTTCGTGCTGGCAGGTAATGGTTATTTTTTTATCCTGGTAGTTATTGCAGGGGCGGTATTTGGAACTTATATATATGGCTTAATCAGGAACAGGTTGCCTCATTGATTGGAATGGGATGATGTATAAAAATGCCTTAGTATTAAGCTTTCTGGTATGCTTTTTTTGTAAGATATCTGGCTAGTCTGAATGGGGAAAAGCAGCAGCATTTAATGGCGCTGTTAAGATTGAACCCGTAATAAGTTTCCAGTTCTGGACGACTTATACACAGCACATGAAGGTGTTTAATACTACCCTTAAACAATATGAACCTGTTGAGGACAGAATTAATTTTCAATTCAGAAGAGCAAGATTCGGATTTAAAGGTCAGCTGGCAAATCATTTTCGATTTACATTTACTGGCGCTTATGATCTGACAGGCAGAGACCTGTATTCGACTTCTTCCGGTGGATCGAACACTGGCTCTCTGCCTGGTTTCGGTCTTTGGGATGCTTTTGCCGAATGGAAATTAAACAAAAAAAAGGAATCCCTAAATCTCGTTTTTGGTTGGTTTCGACCCCGGTTCAGCAGAGAAAGTATTACCGCCGTCTGGGCTACCTCCTCCTTTGAAAAAGCAATGTCCCAGAATTATATCAGGATGCATCTGACTGGACTTGGTTCGGGCAGGGCTGCAGGTATTAATCTGGGCGGATTACTTAAAAATAAAAAGAATAAAATAATCGGCCAGTATCAAGTTGGGGTTTTTAGTCCTCAATGGTTTAAATATGCCAGTAATAGTGCAGGTGTAAATGCTTCTTTACTCAAGTCTTTCCGATTTGTTTACTACATAGGCGATTCTGAAATGAATAAATATGGCATTTCCTATCAAACAAATTATTTTAATAAAAGAAAAGGGCTTTCTTTGGCATTATCTTATTCCACCCAGGGACAAACAGATTTGTTTATGAACAATAACGCTATTCAACCTGATATTTTATTCAATTGGGGTTCCTTTAATCTGGACGCGGAATGGAATTTTATGAGCCGGCTTTCCCTGGAAAATAAAAGAAGGTATCATGAAGGCGCAAGTCACATTAGATTTAGTGATAATATGAAGCTTTTTGATTTATTCTTCGAGCCTGCCTTCATGTATGTCCGTTATCGGGGTGGGCTGGATTCATCCTCTCAGCTGCTGGCAAATGTCTTACATACGAGTGCAGGAACTGAGGATAATCTGGATATCGGTTTTAATATTTATTTTAATCAGAATAAATTTAAAATAGCTTTTCACCATACCTGGAATTGGGGTAATAAGGGAGAAGCATCGCCTGGTTTTTCACAAAATTTATATTTCAGACAAAATGGTCTGGGTGCTGTTTTGAGGGGGAATTACTGGGGAATTGGTATCAATGGAATTTTTTAAAGTCCCTGCGAAAATTTATCTCATTTGTCCTTTTTCCCTTGCTTTCTTGTAGGCTTTTGTTGCTGCATACAGCGCCATGCCAAAAAGAATCAGGCTGAGGAAGGAAATAAGAAAATCGAGGCTGTTCTTATAAACAGCTAACAGGGAAATGGCAACTAGGAATAAGGTAGGCACTTCGTTTAACATCCTGAATTGAAATGAGCTGATTCCTAATTTTCTTTTTTCAAGTCTCGAAATTAAGGTACCGCACCATACATGATAAAAGGTCAGGGATACTAAAAAAATCAATTTGAAAATCATCCAGGTATTGGCTGATAGCCATGCCAGGCCATTTATCCATAACATCCCGATACCAAATATCCATGTAATAAACAAAGCGGGCTTACATATAATGGTATAGACACGATGTGCCATAAGATCGAATTGATAGCTTAATATGCTTCTTTCCGGTTCTTGCTTTTCCCACGATTCAACCTGATAAACAAAAATTCTGACCAGATAAAACAGACCAGCAAACCAGGAGACGAACCCGACTATATGTAATGATTTAAATAATAAATACATGATGTATGATTATAAGAAATGTTAAAATTAATAAGCCGAAAAGTAGGCAGATTTAGGACATGTTCCAAGAGAAAAATATTTTAGTTAGAGAAATCTGGCTTATAATTCAATAAAATGTCTTACATTCCACTTGTGTAAACCATTTTATTGTTTTAAATGTACAGATGATGCAAACAACACCTTCTACTGCCAGATTTTCATTTATCATACTTACGGTCTTATTTTTTATTTGGGGGCTTTTAACTTCCTTAAATGATATTTTAGTTCCTCATTTGAAAGCGGTATTTGATTTAAAGCACTGGCAGGCTCAGTTAATTCAGTTTTTCTTTTTTGGTGCCTACTTTTTAATGAGTATTCCGGCAGGTTACGTAATTAAAAAACTTGGTTACAAGGGAGGAATCGTTTTAGGACTTACGTTGATGGGACTTGGATGTCTTACTTTTTATCCCGCGTCAATTGTTCAGGCGTATAGTGTTTTTCTTTTGGGTTTATTTATTCTGGCAAGTGGCATTACCATTCTGCAAGTCGCTGCAAATCCTTATGTTGCCGTTTTAGGTCCCGAAAATACTGCGGCAAGTCGCTTGAATTTAGCTCAGGGCTTTAATTCATTAGGCCACACCATAGCGCCATTATTAGGTGCATTACTGATACTGCAAAATACGGATAAAGTCGATGTTTCAACCGTCAGATTACCTTATGTGGTGATGTCTATCCTTTTGTTCCTCATTGCCTTTGTTTTTAGCAGGCTTTCTTTACCTGCTATTCAGGTTGAGGCATCAAATGGCAGACAGGGTTTCAATTTATGGCGATACCCCCAGTTATATCTGGGTGCAATCGCAATTTTTTGTTACGTGGGTTCTGAAATTGCGGTAGGCAGTTTCATGGTTGAATATCTTAAACAAGATCAATTCCTTCAGCTGGAGATGAAAACGGCAGGTTCTTATGTTGCTTTTTACTGGGGAGGTGCAATGGTAGGTCGATTTATGGGTGCTGTATCCCTATCCAAACAGGGCGATAAGAATAAATTGGGCCTTATGATTCTTTTCCCGCTTATTGCCTTTGCTGTTTCCTGGGTCGCCTCTGCCTCTTATGGTGGGGATCCCATGTTGTCCTTTGGGTTTTTAGCTGTCATGTTGCTGAATTTCGTTGCCTTTCAGTTTGGAAAGGGAATTCCCTCCCGTTTACTTTCCGTTTTTGCCTTAATGAATATCATTTTACTTGTTATTACAATGAACTCGCAGGGACAGATGGCCCTTTGGTCAATCCTGGGGGTAGGTCTGTTTAATTCTATCATGTGGTCAAATATTTTCACATTAGCCATTGAAAAATTAGGCGCTTTTACCAGTATTGGCTCTTCTGTGCTAATTATGATGATCGCGGGTGGAGCTATTATACCGCCTTTACAGGGATTATTTGCCGATATGCCATCGGTTGGGGTGAAATATTCTTTCCTGATTCCAGCTACTGCTTATGCCTATCTGGTTTTTTATGGTATTAAAATGAGGAAATTAGGTGAAAACTAATGGACTTTATACCTGGTTATGCATATAATTTGGTTAATCATTTCCTAATGCTTGAATTTATCATTCTGCTTTAGTATCTTTGACCCCAATATGAAAACAATAAAGGAAGTTCAGGTTAGTCATTTTCCATGTCGCGTTCGCAACTTGCCGCGCCCCTGAGGGCGTATTATATTGACTTCCACCCAAGGCAGTATATTGCTGCCAGTTCCCTAACCAAGGTATTACTTCATTTTTTTGAAACTTAATCTCCGTTCATGGACATAAAGGTTTTAGTATCTTCGGCAGCGCATGTGCATTATGCAGCATCAGTTTGCCAGTTAATTGCAGAGTCAGCAAAGGCCAGAGGAACCGGAATAGCGGCTCGTAAACCAGAGTATATCAGAGCTAAAATGGAAGCAGGTAATGCGGTTGTAGCTTTCGACGGCGATTTGCTTGTGGGATTTTGTTACGTGGAAGTCTGGAGTCATAACCGCTATGTGGTTAATTCAGGATTAGTAGTCCATCCGGATTACAGAAAATCTGGCCTCGCCAGAGAAATCAAACGGAAAGTCTTTAATCTTGCCAGGGATAAATATCCCGAAGCCAAGGTTTTTGGTATTACAACCAGTCTGGCTGTCATGAAAATAAATACGGAATTGGGATATAAACCGGTAACTTTTTCAGAGCTGACGCAGGATGAGGCTTTTTGGGCAGGTTGCAAAAGTTGCCCGAATCATGATATCCTGGCGAGAAACAATAGGAAAATGTGCCTTTGTACCGCTATGCTGGCTCCTTCAAAAGTGGAAGAAGAACAGATGGCCTTAAATTTAACACATCTAATCGTTGAAAATAAATGAGCAAAAAAAAAGTGGTCTTAGCTTACAGTGGCGGTTTGGATACTTCGTTCTGTATTCCCTGGCTGACAAGAGAAAATAACTGCGAGGTTCATGCCATTACGGTAAATACAGGTGGTTTTAATGCAGAGGATGTGCTTCGTCTTGAAGAAAGGGCTTATCAGTTGGGTGCTGCCTCTTTCAAGATTGTAGATGTGCAACACGATTTTTATACCCGATGTATCAGATACCTCATTTTTGGTAACGTGCTCAGAAACAATACCTATCCTCTATCCGTTAGCGCAGAACGTATGTTTCAGGCTATCGAAACGGCGAAATATGCCACAGCCTTGCATGCACAGGCTGTAGCTCATGGTTCCACCGGTGCGGGAAATGATCAGGTGCGCTTCGATATTGCTTTTCAAATTTTAGGCCGTGATCTCGAAATCATTACACCTATCAGAGATATGAAACTCGCCAGACAAGCGGAAATAGATAAGTTATTGGCATGGGGTTTTAACTGGAACTGGGAAAAAGCAAAGTATTCTGTTAATAAAGGTCTTTGGGGGACCAGTGTTGGGGGTGTAGAAACGCTTACCTCATATAAAGGTCTGCCAGATGAGGCCTATCCAACCCCACTGACCGCTACCGATCCTGTTGCTGTTTCCCTGCAATTTGAAAAAGGGGAATTGTCCGGTATAAATAATCAATCTTTCCCTTCTCCCCTCGATGCCATACAGGCACTTCAGGCTATTGCCAGCCCTTTTGCCATTGGCAGGGATATTCATGTAGGGGATACGATTATCGGTATTAAAGGCAGAGTCGGTTTCGAAGCAGCAGCACCGCTTATCATTTTAAAAAGTCATCATTTGCTTGAAAAACATACCCTCACCAAATGGCAGCAATACTGGAAAGAACAGCTGGCAAACTGGTATGGTATGTTATTGCATGAAGGTCAGTTTCTGGAACCGGTAATGAGAAATATTGAACATTTTTTAGAAGATACGCAGTCTCATGTAACTGGAAATGTCATGCTGACCCTTCACCCTTATCGGTTTGTACTTGAAGGCGTGGAATCTGCTTTTGATCTGATGAATCCTGAGTTTGGCCATTATGGTGAAATGAATAAGGGATGGTCAGGGGAAGATGTCAAAGGTTTTACAAAAATCGCTGGAAATCAATCACGGATTTTTTTCGAGGTGCTCTCAAAACAACAAAATCCAACCTGACCTATGATTCAAGCTGGTATTATTGGCGGGGGTGGTTATACCGGAGGTGAACTTTTGCGATTGCTCGCTTTTCATCCAAAAGTGAATATTGCATTCGTTCAAAGCAGTTCTCAGGCAGGTAAATCAGTCGCTTCTGTACATGATGACCTCTTTCAACTGAAAGATTTGTTCTTTAGCGCAAATCCTCCACTGAAGGCAGATGTTCTTTTCCTCTGTATGGGACATGGTAAATCCTCTGTCTTTATGAGGGAAAATGTGATTCCGGCTCATGTCCGTTGTATCGATCTGGGAAATGATTTCAGACTGGATTCCACTTTTGTTTATGGACTGCCTGAATTAAACAGGGATCATATCAGATTGGCAAATCGTATTGCTAATCCAGGATGTTTTGCTTCAGCTATTCAGCTTGCTTTATTGCCTTTTGCGGCTGACCAGCTGTTGGGTAAAACAATTCACGTTCATGCTATTACGGGTTCAACAGGTGCAGGTCAGGCACTTAGTGAAACTACCCATTTCAGTTGGCGTTCTTCTAATATCTCTGTTTATAAAGCGTTTGATCATCAGCATATTCCTGAAATTTTAAGAAGCCTGAAGCAATTACAGCCTGAATTTAATCAGGATCTGCATTTCATCCCCATGAGAGGTGATTTTACCAGGGGCATCCTGGCTTCTGTTTATTTCGAATCTGATTTGTCGCAAGCCGATCTGGACCAGCTTTTCTATGCGTACTATAAGGATCAGATTTTCACAAAAGTTACTGACCTAAATCCACATCTGAAAATGGTGGTAAACACCAATCATTGCGTGATTCAGGTAAAAAAACAAGGTACATGTGTACATATCATTTCGGTACTCGATAATCTGTTAAAGGGTGCCTCCGGTCAGGCTGTACAGAATATGAATCTCATGTTTGATTTTCCTGAAAATGATGGACTTCATCTGAAATCTGCCGCTTTTTAATATAAATTAATTTTTTGATATGCATTTATTTGACGTTTATCCTTTGTATGACATTTGTCCGGTTAAAGGGCTGGGATCTTATGTCTGGGATGAAAAGGGGACAAAATATCTCGATTTTTATGGCGGTCATGCTGTAATTTCAATCGGTCATTCCCATCCACATTATATCACAAAAATTACAGGACAACTTCATGCCCTTGCTTTTTATTCAAATTCTATCGTAAACCCTTTACAATCTCAGCTGGCTGATTTATTGGGAGAACTAAGCGGATGTCAGGACTATCAGTTGTTTTTATGTAATTCCGGTGCAGAGGCAAATGAGAATGCATTGAAAATGGCTTCTTTTGAAAATGGGAGAAAAAAGATTATCGCTTTTAAAAAGGCCTTTCACGGAAGAACGTCGGCAGCGGTGAATGTGACAGATAGTAAGGGAATTCAAGCACCAATAAATAGTACGTTTGAGGTGGTTTATCTCCCTCTGAACGATTTTGATGCGTTGGAAAAGGCCTTTTTACATACCGATATTGCAGCCGTCATCATTGAGGGTATTCAGGGCATTGGTGGCATTCATATTCCTGAAAAAGCATTTTTGCAGAAAATATCAACGCTCTGTCAAGGTTCAAATACAGTCCTGATTCTTGACGAAATTCAATCGGGATACGGCAGAAGTGGTTCTTTCTTCGCCTTCCAGAAAGCGGGCATTCAACCCGATATTATAAGTATGGCAAAAGGTATGGGCAATGGTTTTCCCATAGGAGGTATCTTGCTACATCCCCGGTTTAAGGCAAAACATGGCCTCCTGGGAACTACTTTTGGCGGTAGTCATCTGGCTTGCGCTGCCGGAATTGCAGTCCTGGAGGTTATTCGGGATGAAAAATTAATGGAACATGCAGCCGAGGCCGGCAGATATTTATTAAATGAATTGAAAACCAGTGCCCTTCCAGGTGTTGTGGATGTCAGAGGCGAAGGCCTGATGATTGGTATCGAATTTGATTACAATACAGCAACGCTCAGGAAAAAACTGCTGATAGATAAGCACATATTTACCGGATCTTCCTCTGATCCCAACACCATACGGCTCCTGCCATCCCTCACCGTTTCCAATAGCGAAATAGAACAGTTATTGTCCGGATTGAAATCCGTTTTGCATACTAACGCTCAATCTGTACCTGCATGAAATCATTTATAGCCGCTCCGGAAGTCAGCGAAATTAATCGTTTACTGGCTCTTGCAAAAAACATCAAAAAATCACCCCAGGATTATCGTCAGGCTGGGATCCATAAAACGCTGGTACTTCTCTTCTTTAATCCCAGTCTAAGAACCCGTTTAAGTACAGAAAAAGCGGGCCTGAATCTTGGCATGCAGGTAATTAGCATGAATGCTGATAATGGCTGGAAAATAGAATTCGAAGAGGGAGCCATTATGAACGGCGATACCGCAGAACATGTAAAAGAAGCCGCCGCAGTAGTTAGTCAGTATGCCTCTGTTATTGGTATTCGCAGCTTTCCAACATTGATGAACCGCGAAAAGGATTATCAGGAGGAGGTGATTTCAGCTTTTGTAAAATATGCTACTGTTCCTGTTCTGAGTTTGGAGTCTGCTACCAGACATCCCCTTCAATCTTTTGCCGATTTGCTCACCATTGAAGAGTTTAAACAAAAAGATAAACCTAAAGTAGTGCTTTCCTGGGCTCCTCATCCACGCGCTTTGCCTCAGGCAGTGCCCAATTCTTTTGTAGAATGGATGAGACGTGGCCATGTAAACCTGGTGGTCACTCACCCTGAAGGTTATCATCTCTCTCCGGAATTTATTGGAGACGCTTATGTTACGACCAATCAAAAGGAGGCTTTTGAAGGTGCTGATTTTATATATGCTAAAAATTGGTCCTCATTTGATCAATACGGTGCCATACTTTCCAAAGATCCTAACTGGACTATTACCGCTGAAAAAATGGCGCTTACCTCACAGGCTAAATTTATGCACTGTCTTCCTGTAAGAAGAAATGTGGTCGTCGCCGATGAAGTGATCGATAGTCCCAATGCGATTCATATAGCTCAGGCTAATAACAGAACCTGGGCGGCTCAGGCAGTGTTGTACGATTTATTAAAGGATTAAAGTGTTTTACAGATGAAGGAAACACTGCTCATACTGAAAATTGGGGGAAATGTCATCGAAGATGAAGAAACCTTACATTCCGTTCTGATTGCTTTTTCAAAAAGAGCGGGTAAAAAAATAATGGTACATGGTGGGGGTAAAAAAGCAACTTTCCTGGCCGAAAAATTAGGGATACCTTCCGTTTTTGTTGAAGGTAGAAGGGTGACAGATACCGATTCCCTGGAGGTCGCCGTGATGACCTACGCAGGCTGGTATAATAAAAAAATCGTCGCGCATTGTCATTCAATGGGTTTACCAGCGATTGGCTTATCTGGTGCTGACGCCAATGCGATACAATCGGTAAAACGTCCAGTTAAAGAAATAGATTTTGGCTGGGTAGGGGACCC
>Ga0169931_10002366_pt1 | contig 30815 bp, 9 predicted proteins | sample Kivu_15m_20L_FD_129675 | JGI IMG/M metagenome (GOLD analysis project Ga0169931, IMG submission 129675) | Freshwater microbial communities from Lake Kivu, Western Province, Rwanda to study Microbial Dark Matter (Phase II) - Kivu_15m_20L... | ecosystem: Environmental > Aquatic > Freshwater > Lake ...
CATTAATCTAACGAAAGAAAAAGCTTATAGGAAAAAATGTTAAAGTTAAGTTAAGATTTAAAAAAGTTGCAGTAAAAAGAATATAAAGATATCTAAACTGACATTAGGTTGCGAAGTGCAGAAGAATTTATATAAACTCTTCAAAAACAAGCAATTATTTTTAAAGAAAATATTAAAAAGTTATAAAAAGAAAAAGTTTAGTTATAAAACTTGAACAAAGCTCAGGTAATTTTGACTGAGAATCTGAAAACTTAATTATAAAATATCAGTCCATAAATAATTATAAATTAATCAGTAAAACAGTAAGAATCATCAGAATAGCTATAAGCCAAGATGCTAGAACTCACTGAAAACTGTTAAAATCTGCATAAAAACATATAAGAGCTTAAATAAAAAAATCAAGATCTCTCTTAGAAAATACTTGTTTACGAATCAGAGAACAAAGCTCAAAAAGTGTCAATAAGCGAACTTTAAACATAATCGAAGCAGCTTTTGAATGTGAATCAAGAACTCAGCTAAAAATTAAAGAAAGTTTAGCATTAAAAAATTTTGTTTGAGGAGAAAAATTCTGCTCTCACTGTTGATATAAAAAATCTGAGAGCTGATTTTACTATTTAAAAATAAAACGTAGCAAAATTACTTGAGTAGAAGTTAGAATGGAAGAAATCAGCTACATAGTTTATTGAAAAGTAAGCTATAGCATCAAAAAAATAGATGTAATGGAACGAAGATAAGCTTCTGCTTGATGAACAGATCAATTTAAGAAATGCGAGAATACAAGAACTTTAACGAAATGCTGCAAATCAAGTCGTAGTACCACCAAGATCAGATATATAGTTATTGTAAATGATTAGAGGCTTTTTGAGGGCAACAAATATCAAAGCTATGGATAGAGAACGTCTGCTAAGGAATATTAAAAATACTATATTCCCCCCCGTCCCCTGATACAAAAAACATATTTTAAATCATAGCTTATAAAAATTCAGTCAAATTATTTTCGATAAGATGAGAATAACGATATAAAAGAATATTTAATAATTTTTTTTACATTTTTTGTAATTTTCATCATTCTTTTTATGTGAAATTAAAATCATGGATCATTTATTACTATTATAGTTATTTGATCTATTGATAATCATGCAAACAGAAGCCATTTCCAGTCAAAACTAAGCATACAACAGAATAGGCTAGCAGTTTTAGCTAACTTATATAGTTTCCTCTCTATAAGGATAGTGTAGAATAAGTTCAATCACACCTTTAAAATTCAAATTAATAAACTACTGTGTGTACATACTGAGCGAAATCTTTTTATTTTTACCTTTTATTGTGACTCGATGGTATATGTTTAGCAATTTAGGAACAAAAACTTCGCTAAAATGTTTTACTACGAGACCTGTAGTGTACATACAGCGACTCATCTTTTTATCATAAATACAGACACTCAAATAGATATAGTGAAAGTAGGAAAATAAGAACTCATTTTTAATGGTTAACTTAAATAAAAATTAACTTTTATACACCGATATCTGCGATACATTATTGAAGAAGATACGGTAAGACTTATGTAATATGATCACGATTCGGCATTATTAAACACGTTATCATCAACATCTATCGAAGGTTTATATTAAAAATAAGTAAAATAATTAAGAAAAACATTCGGTTTAGGTGCCATGATCATCAATCCTCCACCGTTGTTAAAAATGATCAGAGACTAGCTTATAAAGCCTTTATGTTTATTCTTGATCGGCGGAGCTATTTATTGGATAGTTGTTCAAGGGTACTGGGTTTACGCTACAGCGATTCTTCTTATTTTCATTGGTGGATTTGTAGTCAATTTAAGACAAATGATTGAGCTCAACTAAAAGATATTTGCTATGGCTTACTACTAAGTTCCTGTTAATGTGCTTAGGGAAGGAGAAGTCAAAGTCATATCTTCAATCGATGTAGTTCCTGGAGATATTGTGTTTCTTAAAGATCCAATCAGTATTCCTTTTTAAGGCATTATTCTTTAAGGAAACGCACTGGTTAATGAATGCGCACTCACTGGCTAATCAGTTCCTGTCTCGAAAAAAGCTGATTCCATTTAATAAATTAAATCCAGTAAAATTAAGATAAACAAGAGTGCTATGCTTATCTAAGGAACTAGTATTATTCAAGCCACAAATAAAAAGAAATAAGCAATTTTCAAAGCTTTTCCTGCAACTCTAGGAATGGTTGTATTTGTAACAAAAACAAATTTTTTGACCACCAAAGGACAGCTTGTTAGAAGCATTTTATTTCCCAAATAGCAACAAAATAAATTTTAAAGATAATCCTATAAATTTTTAGCTTTTCTGTTTTGCTTTGCAGTATTTACTTTTATAGTCATGTCTTTTTGGATATTCACTACTTTTTAATTCGAAATATTTCTGCATGAGATGATAAATATCATTTTAGTCACAGTTCCTCCGGCTCTGCCAGTTTCTATGAAAATTGGAGTGATTTACGCTTTGGAAAGATTAAAGAAAAAACAAATTTACTGTATAGCTCCTAATCGAGTGATAAGTGGTGGAAGCATCGATCTTTGCTGTTTCGACAAAACTGGAACTCTGACTTAGGACCATATGGAGCTTTATTGTGTGATTCCAGCTTCTAAACTATTTTTCGAACAAGCTATTTAAGCTTCCAAGTCAGGAGCCATCGATTTGATACAAAAAAGTAGTCATAAATAACACTATTTAAGTTTACTTAACAATATGGCAACAAATCATTCAATTACTAAAGTCGAATCTACAGGTGAACTAATAGGAGATCCTATGGAAATAAAAGCATTTTAATTCGGAGATTATTATCTTTAACGTTCATAGTAAGATTAGCAGGCTGTTTTTGCTTTCGGCTCAGGATGGAATAACCGAGGCAAGGTGCATCGCTGTTTTTAATTCTAGGCGGATTTGCAAAGAATGAGTGTAATAGCGACTACGACCAGCACATAAGGCTACTATGTTTACTCAAAAGGAGCCCCTGAAGTGATGTTAAGAGTTATGAATTTAGCCTACATTCCTTAAAATTATGGACAACTCTTACGAAAATACGCAAGCCACGGTTTTAGAGTGCTAGCCTTAGCCAGTAAATTTTTAACCTTAAATAAAGATGAGGCGTTTAAATGTACTAGAAAATAAGCAGAATCTAACTTAATATTTAATGGTTTCTAAGTATTTTAAAATCCTTTAAAAGTGCAAACAACTAGTGCGATTAAGTAACTACGCGAGGCAAACCTAGAATGTGTGATGATAACTGGTGACAATACTCTGACTGGAGCAAATATAAGTTACAAATGCGGGATATCTGATAAAAACAAAAGTATGATAATAATCGATTAATTTCACGGATAAATCACTGAAGAGTCTTTTATTTTTAACACTGCTAATCAAATAAACATCATGTAATTTTATTTAAATTAAGTCATTAGCTAAATTAAACTTCTCCTAAAGCTAAAACCCAAAGCTATGTCAATAATCAGTAGTGGATGGAGGATTTAGTATTTAGAGCAACTTGCAATAATTTAAATCTGTGTCTTACTGGTAGAGCCTTTGAATTTCTTTAACGGCAAACACATCTTGCCAATACATTTAAAAAACTTCTTTAAAAAGTTACTGTTTTTGCGCGAACAAAGCCATAAAATAAGTCAAGGATAGTGATGGCGTTTCAATAAATGGGAAGACAAGTTTCGATGTGTGGGGATGGCGCTAACGATTGCGGAGCCCTTAAGCAAGCCGATATTGGTCTTTCTCTATCTCAAGCTGATGCTTCTATTTCTGCGCCATTCACAGGACAAACAGCTCACATCGGAGCGATGGTGGAACTACTCAAAGAGTGTCGAGCTGGCTTAGCTACTAACTTTTCCCTGTTCAATATAATGGTCACCTACTCTTTTATTCAGTTTACAAGCACACTTGTCTGCGAAATCTACATGCAACAACCTGCTGACTTCCAATTCATGTATTGGGATTTTTTCATGAATTTTCTTTTTGTTCTTCTTACAAGCAGAACAGCGAGTTCATAAATTTTAAGTGTCTAAAAACCAAGTCAGTCTTTGTTTAACAAAATCAATCTTCTTCATCTCTTAATATTTTTTATTATACAAATGATTGGACAGTGTTGCTCTATTTACGTATTTAAATCGACTAATCCTGAGTACTATAGCATGCACGGAGGAGTCTAATTTGGTCGTAATCGTTACAATATATAAAAATTTTTCAGTTTAGATGGACTTTAATCAAACTGCATTTTCCTGTTTGTAAACAATATTTATATATTTGCTATTCTTGCCTTTAATATTTCGACTCCCTGGCGAAAGACTTTTCTTACTAATCGACCTTTTGCCTTAATTAATGTTTTATTTCTATTTCTGAATTCTCTAATAATTTTGAATCCCCTCTTTGATATTTAGGTGTTCAACATTATTCATTTTAATGATTTAGAGATAAGAGCTAAGATAATGTGGTGGAGCTGGATCTTTGGATTTCTAATTTATATCGTTCAAAGATGCATTATGGAACCTTGGCAGGCCATTTGCTAAAAAATGCCCATAAAGATTAAATGGCCATGATATAGAAAATTTTGATTTTATATTTAATCATAATTAATAATATCTAAAAATAAATGAAATTATCACTTTTTTTGTTTAAAAGCGATTAAAGAAGCAGATACTCCTAAATCTCGATTTTACTTTTTTAAAATATTTTTTGATAAATTTAGTTCTTGTGCATTTTTACCAATTTTTTTTAGAACAGCTTCTGGTAATGTGGTTACTTCTTTTTCGCCTAAAAATATTCCTTTTTTAGTTATGTCTTTGATTTTCTTTATTTTTTAAGCTGAAATTCTACGTACGCTATCATCTATTTCAGCACTTATCATTGTAGAAATATCTTTAGACCTTCCTTATCTTTTAGCAGTCATTATTTTTTTATCATAATCAGTGAAGCATAGTTTTTGCTCAATATTTAAATTTGTATCTTCAGGCCAGCTATACTATGTTTGAGCTCTTTTCACTTTTTCTCTGTTCTATTTTTTTAGCTTAGAAACATTCTAGTTTAATTGATATTTATTTGTTTTATTTTCTATAGTTGCCTGACTCAATTTTTTAAGCAAGAAATATTCCTTTCGCTAATTTTTCAAAAGAGAAGCTTTTTCTCGAAGATAAAACTTTTACTTTTATTTTAATAATTTTTAAAGCTATCTCAGTTATTAAAGCATATTGCTCTTTTACACTACAAGCTGAGTGTTAGCTTATCCTAGTATTTTTATTTATTTACACAAATTTTATATTTCCTTTTTGAAATTTTCGTTCTATTTGCTTAACTTCTGGATTGTTTCGTATAAATTTTGATTATTTTAAGTTAAAAATATACGTTATTTAGCGTGCTGAATTTTAAGCAATTAGCAACAATTTTTTCTATTCTATTTAGAAATACTTTTTTATTTATTTTGCGCTTTGATTTTAGTAGGAGTCTTAGGAAGCTCAAACTAATGTACATAACCTATTAGAGGATTAAGATGCTAAATACTAAGGCGTTATTTTATTGTATCAAATAGCTTTATAGATCTACCTTGACTTTAACTTTTTGATTTTAACAGCTAGCTTTCATTTAATGCTTCCTTTTATACCGTTAGAAAAATATGTCCTAAGTCATGTCTTGAGTCATAACACAACCTGGGATTGGTATGTATCAAAGAGTAAGTAAACTATAAATTTGGTAGTAATTCATTGTGATGAATCTAGTAATTTTATTTCTAAAAGTCTTTTGAGAAACTATGCTTGATATCTTGGAAGCTGTCGTTTATCATTAACGATTCAATAATGATTAATATTAAAAGTAATTCAAACATTTTTAGAATAACTAAATAAGTATTTTTTGATATCTGTAAAAACTTTAGTTTCATTCATAAATTAGTTTATCATTCCAAATATATACTTAATTATTAAAATCGTATCAACATAATTTTTTATTATTTTTTACAAGATATGAACAAGAAGTAGGCTCTTCTACTAGATTTGAAAGCTCGGTATACACTGAAAGATGGAAGTTAAATTACATAACTCAATTCAAATGCTCCTTTACTGAATAAATAGACACAAAAGTAATGCATGTTATACTTATTTTAACTGAGAAGAAGCAACTAAAAATGGAACACAGATATAAATTAAACTTTAAAGCAATTTTCATCATAAAAATTTTCTTCTATCGTTCCGATCAACTAGGTGATCGCTACATAAGTAAATTAAAAAAAATCAACTCTCTTTATTATCAAACCATTACAGTCATAATATATAAGCTTAAAATAGGCTATTAGCAGCAAATACAAAATAAATATCAAATTTGTTTTTTAAAAATTAGTTAATATTCTAAGTAGTTTGTATAAGAAAGATTACAGTCATAATAACATAAATCTTAAATCTATCTTTATAAATTAAGGAAAAAAAACTTTAAAAATAGATATTCCTTTTTTACCTTAGATTCTAAAATGCCGATCTTATTAGGCATCTCGTGAACGTTTGCAATCTATTTATTGTGACCCTCATATCAGAAGAAAAGGTCCTTCGTTTCCATTTGCCGGCTCAAGTGATAAGTGGGCTTTAGGTATGGTTATGCTGCAGATTCTTCTGAATTAAGACTTATAGCATCTTAAGGGTTAAAATCTTTGTTAGTCATAACAGTTATAACCTTATGTAAACAAAATTTAAAATGATTCTTTCAAAAGTATTGTTAGAGAATTGTTAAAATCTTCCTCGGAACTTACCTTGCAACATATTGAACAAAAAATAAAAGAAGGAACAGAAATAAAAAATAATCGCTCATAAAAAAAATGTGTGTTAAGAATCCCGTTGTTTGGCAAAAATATAAATTCATTTATTAATAGTAGACAATATGAGCTTGAAAAATATTAACAAAGTAAGTAATCGTTTGGTTTGTTTAATAATTAGTCAAGCAAATCGAGTTTAATCTTCTAAAATTTTTTATAGAAAACAAAAATTATAGCAGAAAATTTTTAGAATAAAGCAATTTTACTGTAGATAATACATAAATAAAGCATCGTTATCGATGAAACATGGTCTGTTTTTTTGACTAGAGCCAACATTAGACCCATCTATCAAGCTCATTTATCCATAGCTCGATTAGTTCAAATACTTTAAAAAAGCAATTATAATAACTTTAGATTGACTAGATCAGGATTTTTAGAATTTTATGTAGCTGAGTAAGATATAAAAAATACGAAACAATAAAAGTAAACATGGCTAGCTTAAAATCGTTAATCATTTGATGGCAAATATGGTTTTCAAAGAAGTCTTGGGACAATAAAAGCAGGAAAAAATGGAAAATAATACAATGGATTTCTAGTCGATAGACAGATTATGATTACTACTTCAGATGCTTTTGTAGATAAATAAACAAACGTTTAAAATTTAAATTATTAATTTAAGCTACAATTTTAGCCGTATCAACAGAATAAAACGTATAAGGGCAACAAATTTAACTATTCTGGTAGGGCTAAAAATGAAAATATAGAAGAAATAAAATAAAATATTGGAATATTTTTTCCAAATAAGTAAATCTCTATACCCAAATATATGCATATCTTATCTTAATTTAGCGAGTTTGGTATGGATAGAAGGATACATTAATGCAATTTATCATTGAACTATCATTATTAAATAGATAAAGGTGTACTTTTCAGGGATTAAGTTACATTTAAGTAAAATCATATGAGTTGGAATAAGTTTAAAAGTTAACCAGGGCAGCCACTAATGCTTCGAATGAGTACAAAAAAAGCTACTTGTATAGGTATTTGTATAGGAAATAACTAAGCTTTGATTTTTAGTGCTTAAATATCTGGAAAATTATTTGGTTGGATTGAATTAAATAGAAATCATACTAAAAATAAAAATAATTAGTAAGAGTCTTTATGGCAAAATAATGAATTTCGGATATCTAGAGTAGACCAATATTAAATTTAATAAAAATAATTGCCAACTTACAAAAAATGCAAACTTTATTTCAGTTCATCTGATCCTGATCAAAATTAATTTACAGGCAATTACAAACTCGATTTTAAATATTTTCTATAGAGAAAAAAAATAATATTAGCTGCTATTTTCGCTGAGCAAACGGGATGGGACAAAAACAAATAATTTAATAAACGAGTTAGAAATTTTTAATATGCAAAGTCATGCTTCCAACACATTTTTGGTTTAAAAAATGAACGTATTTCAAGAATTAACTATCAGATTGAAGCTTTGAAAAGAAGATTTGATAAGTAAATTAGGTAAAAAGATATCACTGCTAGGTTAGTTAATAAAACAAAAACTGATATGAAAGTTTAGTAGAACTTAAAAGAATCAGAAAATGTCTCTTCATGATGATTATGGATAAATCAATATTATAATTATTCTTGAATATATATCATTTAGAATACTTTTATCTTAATAAAGCTACATATTCTCTACCCAATTTTTATAGAAGAAACTTTTAATTTCCTTGATAGGGCCTCAAACTCTTATAATTAACTTAGCTATTTTTGAGAATATCTATCATCTACCAGAATTATTAGCAATGATGAATATATCTGGCTTTTTTCGATGATTTTTCGGTCTATTTATTATTTTTGTTCAGGTTTTGAGGAAACGGTTCAAAAATAAGATTTACTAAAAGTCTATAAGTGCTGATTCGTTACCTTAGATGTTCCTATTTAGTCTAATTTTTCAATTCAATTTCATCGATATCTCTTAAAATATAAATATAAAAAGGTTATTTTTTTTTCTACTAATACTTTTTATAATCTTATTCATATTTTCCATGCTATTTTATATTTTTTATCAATTTAAAAAGCACATATTTTTTATTTATCCAGCAGTCTACAGCTCGTAAATACTATCTGTTTTCTTTGTCAATTACCTGACTCATATTATAAGAAGCATACACAAAATTATCATATGTTATTTAATAGCATGCAAAAAGATTACGTTTGACTGTACAGTTATTGGATAACTAAACATCTTTGAAATATTTGATTAAATCAAAATCTTCTATATTTTTAGAATTAAATAGTTCTTTTTTTTTAAATATTTTTGTGGAAAGATGATAAATATAGTCTGTCATGATAAAACCTACTGCTATCGTCTATAACGCTTGCATTTCTTTTTTAATTTTATCAAGATCACTTATAAGCCAAAAATGGTAAATTCTTTATTTAGTTTTGCAATAGCCTAATAAAGGAAGGGTGTTCGGTGAGAGATGAAATCGATTTTTAATGTTGCTCAAAAAATCTTCAAGAAAATCAAAAAAATACAAAGTAATATCTTTAACCAGTATGTTTGCTTATGATTAATATCTAAAAACTGAAAAGCTAGATCTCGGTTCAGTTATATTTTTGATTTAATTAGCCCAATCAATAAGCATCATACCTATTTTAAATCCAATAGAATCGGATAGTTTGAGTGATTCTTAATTATTACTTTAAGCCTAAGCTTAATATTTGTATTTAATCCAACAATTTTACTTAAACTGTTGAAAGAGATAATTTTATATATAGTAATCTGTTAAACAACCCCAAAAAATAAATGTAAAAGTAGCAGAAATAATATCCCATTTAGGCGTCCCCACATAATCAGCAATCTCAAAACTAAAAATAGCTCCGATTCTACTTTATTTACGCTTTATTTTAGCTATATAAATATATTTTTACCAGCAAAATTCCTTTCAGATAAACATTTTTTAAGCTACAAAAGTTTATCTTAAACTTATATTTTAGTAAACCAGAATGTTTTTTTGTTCAAAGTCAAAGATTATCGAGAAATTTGATAGTTATTTTCATTTTTAGTTTTTATTCTTAAAAAATACAAACTTTTACCATACAGCATAAGTAACTTTTATTTACTAAGAAGATAGTTAAAAAACCAAACTTTGTCTACATTTTAAGAGTTTTAATTTTAAAGTAAAGACTACGTTCTTTTTAAATTGTGAGATTCTCGAAGAAAAAGCTAGTTTTTTGTGGTAATTTATGATTTGCTGTTTAAATCGTTATTTGACGAAGATGAAACTCGAATATCTATTTATCTTGAAGAATGAGTGCTTTTCTAAAGTGAAATCTCGAAAGATTATCGACAGTCTCGATTGATTGATTTTTGCTTCATAGATTCTATAAAACTAATGCTCATGGTGTCAGTCGAGCGATGGCTTAAATCCTTGTAAGTCCTATTAGACTATTGACTTTTAAGTGTGGAATTAAAATGATAAATTTTAATATGTTGAGCTATGAAGCCAGAAACAATCTCGTAATCGTTGCTATAAGGCAATTAGAATTTAAATATTTTTACATCTTTTTTTTATCCTTTAATAAAAGCTTCTTAAGCAGGCGCTATAACATGATGATTATTAAGAAGATATTGACAAACTTAATCAAAAAGTTTGCGATTGACAGCTTCAGACAGGTAATCTCTAATTGTTTTTTATAAAGTCTTTTTAGTATTTGTTATAGTTTATTTAGTAATTGTCGGATTAACACAAAAGGCATAATAAACCACATAACGCTTGCCTAAACCTGAATTCCGAGATAGTTCTTTATCTAATTCAAGCATTTATTTTATGATTGAGTCTTCTATTCTCTCTTAAAAGTGAAAAACTACATGATCCTATCCGCATATTTTTTCAAAAACGTAAGTATTTCCTACATAATTGTTTCCAAGATTTATTATTTCTCCCATAGTAAAAATATAGTGCTCTTTTAATGAAATCAGGGCTTGCTGTGGAGGAATTCTTTCTTATAATAACATACAATTTTTGTATATGAAATGCATGGGAATTTTTCTTCTAATACTCAAAGTTGATTAATTAGTTTGAGATAATCCTTTAATATTTCCCAGCTTGTTCAAGTATTTTAAGGCTGGGTTTTTCGCTACTTTTTTCTTTTTCTTTTCCACATACAAATTTTCTTTGCTATTGACTTGTTAATTAAGCCACAGTTCATAAGGTTATAATGGAAGTTAGCGGGTTGAAATCAGCTAAGATATCAAAATACTGCCATTTATATAATTTTTTAAAGAATCTACATACTTTATAAGTATATTTTATAAGCTTGATCGCTCTTCTTAATAAAAAATTGTAGATTTAAAAGAATAATGAATAATATTGTGTTAAACTGTTATTAGAAAACTCGTCGCTATTTTGAATTCTTAACTGTTATCTTAACATATTGTTTAAAGTATAACGTATTCTGTTGGATATTTTCTGATTTTTTAAAATCTAACTAACGACTGCATTATCGTAGATTACATTTTTTTACATATTGAATCTACAGATGCAGCTTTTTAGCTTATAATTTACAGAGGTAGCGATTTTTGAATAGTATTGTCGATTAAAAAAGAAAGGTCATTGAAATGGTTGTCTAAATTTTTTTTATTTGTAATCAAACATAATTAAATTTAATATGCTGTTTCTTCATTTAATTTTGCTATTAGACTTTTCAAATAGTTTAATAGATTCTTGCTTTGAACGATAAAACTTGGATTTTTAAAATAAACTATAAATTTTATTTAAGCTTTCCCCTTTAAAATTTAATTGTAATTTTATATCAAATAATCTGAGAAACTATTAGGAGTTATATCTATGGTATCAGTTCCGGTTGTCAAAGTAATTCTCATGAAAAGATTAGAAATTACTCTTGAAACTTTTATATCTATTCCGAATGGAGGTTCATTATCTTAGTTTCTTAATTGAAAATAATATTTCCCTCTACATAGAGGGAAAAATTCGCGAATAATTATCATCAATTTTTAATAATATTTTTCAAGGACTGCCTTAATTCGGCCATATTAAAGCATATTCGCTTAAATTTTGCTTAGTTGAAACTTAACTGAATATTCAAAAAGAGTTTAAAGATTGATGATAAGAGTCTCGCAATTCGTAAATTTATTGTGATTTATTATTTTATCGATTCCATATTTGAAATTTCCTTATATGAATACTTGAAAGTCTCTAAAATATGTCTGTTCATGCACAAGATAAAGTACATTTTTAACAATTAAGCTTTTAATTTGCTACTAATTTTCTTTAAAGTTGAATTCTTGATAGAACATATTGATAAATTTATAGTAGATATTTTTTTACCTTTTTTCGAGATAAATCATCTTACAAGGAGTACATAAAAAAAACCAATAATTTCTGCCAGAAATTGAAATATTAAGATCTCCCTATATAGATATCAGATCTGTAGCTATCAAGAAGTGAGATGGAGTAGGTAAAAGGTGGAGACCTTAATTTTGATTCGAAGAATAGTATTTATTGATGATTTAGCCAATATAGCTATTAAAATTATTGTAAAAATTAGATGCTTTTATATTGTAAAGTTACTGATTTAATGCTTAGAGTTATTGATTCATTATTTTTAAAGAATTAGACTTAGCACAGTATCTTAGCAACTGAAAATGAATGCTTTGATAAGTATCTACTAAACTAATTAACTAAGTTTGATATTTTTTTATTTATTTATAAAAGATATTAATGAGTTCTACACTATTAGTCTTTTTAATGCTATTAGTTTACTATTTTTTTAATTAATCTTTACCGAAAGGTATTAATTTTCGCAGGCAAGGAGCAAAAGATAATGTAAAGTGACATTAATTGCTTTAACTAGATATTTTTACATTAAGCAAGGCAATTTTTTATATAAAAATAACCTATCTATTTCCCGATTAAAATTATTAAGCCTGTACTTCTATGAGCTGATAGTAAGTAATCTAATTTGTTTCATTTTTATTTGGAGATTTATCAAATCCTATTCTTTCTAATAGTCGTCTCCAGTAAATTCCATAAAGAAGTCGATAGCACTGTCCTTTGAATCTTATGGTCCACTATTTTGTAAAAAGAGGATGCTTGATGATTCCTTGTTTCAGCACACGAACCAACTACCCAGGAACGTTCTATATAATTCCTAACTTGAAACGACGTTCGCTTATTTTGTTGCGCAGAGCTTCAATAGTGCTTAGAATCTCAGTGTAGTTATATCTCATAAATCCTAATTAAAGTTAGATAATATTACCGTTACGATTAAGTTTAGTAAATAGCACTCTGCGATGAAATTTTTATATTTAGTCAATCATCTCACCCCTTTAGCTTTTTGTTTGACCATTTTCATACTGCTTCATAAAAGTATTCTGACTGATTTATTTACCAAGCAAAAAACTTATTTATTGAATAAACTAGTCAAGGAATAAAATAGTTAGACTGGGGACGAATCTGAAGCAGACTTTTTTTATTTTAAAGAATTTTCCCCATTAGTTACGATTACAGGACAAGTACTCCATCATTTAATAACTCGAATCTTGATTAAGCCCCCAATTTATATTAAATCTGTGATTTGTTGATTTAAGCATATCTCGCATGGATTGTGGAAAATTAACTGCATTTACTTTATCACTTCTCTATATTAGCGTCGCCATATCTAATCTGTCTAAAGAAACTCCTTGATTTTTATTATTAAGTTGGTATATGCTGATTATGAAATCGTTTTTGTTGCGATTAGCTTCATAGTAAAGAAATCTATCTCTGCCTACTGGGATTCGAAGCTTGACTTTTTTAAAATAGAATTACATTTAGTATTTTAAACAACATTAGCGCCTATTTTTACAGCCTACCAGCCTTGAATAAATTTTGATCGCAAAATATACAAAAAACTATCAGCTTTAATCCTGTAAGTTTTATGCACAATTTTAGCATTATTCTGATTTATTGTACTTATAGCGCTTGCTTATGTCAATTATGATTTGCTGATTTTCGCATCACCCCAACTCACTTTGAAGCATAAAATCTAATCAAAAATGTCTTAAGTTTACTTTGAATCGCATCTAAAGAATATGCTTTTTGTTTTTTTAGTAATCGGAGCAGACAAATAAGGATTTTTTTTCTAGATTTGATCAGTTATCTACCAGTTGTCCAAGAAGAAAGTCTAAAATACATATTTTGTTCTGAAAAAATGACTAATCATAAGTTTATCTTCTAGTTGTTGATTCTACATTAAAAAGATACTTACTTTGACGTGATAGCTTCCAAAATTCCCTCCTGTGTTAACAAAAGCATAAGTGTACCTAATTTAAACGACTTGTACCAGTTGGGTGTAAAAAATATAATCGGGGCTCTTTATTCTTAGTGAAAAGAAGAAATCGTCACTATTGATTTAACTCCACCACTACATGTTATTTATTATCGATTCAAAAGATTTTGTACGCTCTACTACAGATTTAGCTTTTGCGAGGAAGTTTTATATGGAAGTTCAGATTTTTTAAGCGCAGTTATTAGCAGTTGGCACATCAAATCAAAGTTTTCTTCAGATATCGCCTCCTGGAACATCACCATCTAAATTAAATCATTTATACTTATAAATCTTTTTGAAAAAGGGAGTAAAAATAAATGCTAAGTTTATAGCTAAATGAAGGATCTGCTTTTAAACGATTTATTAATTTTTGTAACAAATGAAGGGTGATTTCCTACAGACTTTTTAAGGGAAAATTTTGTGTTGCATAGTTGTATAGCAACATGTAGGGACTTAGATCAAGCAAAAAGACTACAATATTGTTTTTAGACTGAAAATGAAAAGTATAGTTAAGCAATTTTTTAGTAACTGGACTTTTATAACCTGCTTTTAAGTTGACACTATTTGCTAAGTATTATTAAAACTGAGAGTAAGACATTTTACCATCGTTTCCTCTGTACATGCCGAAAACATGCTCGCTGCTGTTGTTGATGAATTTAGAAAAGAGATCCAGAAAATCACTGCTTAGCTCCTGATGTCGCTCTAAAGTGATTAAAAATGGCTTCATAATATGATATTTATATCAACTAAGCAGCATCTTTTTTATTTTAAAATAAGCAACAATTATATAAGGCATCTTATGGCATCTTATGGTGACAGATGATAAATTTATGATTCAAAAATATAAATTTTTAAAATAATTATTAAAAATGTGATATCGAAAATCATTTTTCATTTCTGCTTGGATTTTGGTGGATTCTTTCTTCCATATTTGTTAGTAGCCACTATTGTTTTTTCAAAGCCGGCTTTCTTGATAGGTTTGTCAAAATCAGAGGTAAACTTATTCCATTTTTAGTTGCTTTTTGTTCTACTACCTCTAGCTGATGCTGCAAGTTCCAAAATATCTTAATTAAGTTTAAAATGTTCATCAAGTACTTAATTGATGGCTTAGTTTTGCATTTATGGGTGAATGTGAGGTGGCCTTGTAGAAATTTCTTATTATTCAAACGTTGCTAGATCAATTTTTTGATTGATTTTTCCTTTTTCAGCTTTTATTTTTATGTTTTAACCAATTTATTCTCTTAAGTTGTTGAATTGACATATTTAAGTTTTCTCGATCTATTGTAGGTTTTCAATATCTTTTATATCTTTTTACGCTTCGGAAATGCGCTTTTATATTTCATTAAGAAAGTTGGTTTTTCGTTGTTTTTTGGCTGCACCTATATCCTTGTAATTGAAAATAATTTAGTTTTGAAAATATTATTTAGATGGTTTAGGAATTGGAGCAGTCATGAGAAATTGATCTTGATTCGAAGGTGGGGAGGTCCATAATTGTCCAGTTTTATTCAGCGAATTTTTCTTGTGTTGAACCTGTGTAATTTATTAGTTTAAAGTTCTATTTTAATTCAAATGTACGGGCTTAAATTTTCTTAATGCATGACTATGTTTTTGTAAACAGTTGTTAAGTCGCGTTGGTCGCAACTTGATAGAGTTAAATTATTTTTGAAATAGCGCTAAAATAAAGATTCTTGATTGTTAACTGGTCTAAAGTGATTTAATGCCGAAATATTCTGGGTGTAAAGAGGTGGTATCGAGATATTTTGAGTGTAAAGAGGTGGTATAGAAATAGATTAGCTTTGAGGAGTCTCTTTAAAAACAAAGCTTTTCATATCATGATTAGAATGAAAAACAAGCGGTCTACCGCTACCGTTTCCTTTCATTTATTTAAATATTATCGCATTTTTCTTAAAAAATATCAATCAGACGTACTTTAATACAACTTTATCATAAATCATCATTAAATAGTCACTAATTTAAAAGCATTACTTTAGCTTCATTGATTTTCGTAGCAAGAAAGGTAGATCCATCGTTATCGGGATGATTGTTCATCATTAAAAGTCGATGACGTTGTTTTATTGTACTTATTTAACTTCCTTCAGTCACTCCAAGAATAAGCTGGGCTTATCTGCGTGTCATGGTTGAGTAAAATCCTCCTGGGTACATTTTGAATGCATCTACTGCATATTCTTGATTTTTTATATAACGATAGAAGCGAACGGCTGACCTAATAGCTAAATTAGCGATATGTACATAAACCAGCAACAATCAAAGCGAATCCAGCTACTGTGGCCATAATTATAATTATACGCAGTCAATTATAGGCATATAAGCTAAAAAATACAAAAAATGATAAATATTTGTCATTTATATGTATGAAAGAATCGATCATTTACGATCATGCATTTAGTTTTTAAGATAAAAGAAATACTTGTTTCTTCAAAATCTAAGTCTTTTTTTCAAGAGTTTCTAAGCCTACTAGGGCGTCCTGAATGGAAATGCAAGTATTAATCATTTATTTGAAATTTTGACATTCATTCGATAATTCTTGCTGTTATTTAGTTGCTAGTTCCTTCAATATATTGCTAAGCTATATATTTTTCAAAGCCAACTAGCTAATATTATGTCTGAACTTTATTTCGAGCGCATCTTTTTCGAATTTAATAGTTTCAATTGTGTCCTCTAGATAAATGTCTGAAAGCTTATCGTAGCTTTGAGGTTTTTAAAGAGAATTTTACATAATTGTGATATATCAATCAATAGATTATAAATTATAAAAAATCAGAATTGATGGGTGGATTAGTTGTATGCTAGTGTGAATGTCCCTCTTTTCTTTCCAAAGCTCCTTCCAAAAAAAAGAGCATAATAAAAATTTATAATTAGGTTTTCTCTTAGAGCTCTTTTAGAAAGACATGCATCGCAATCGTACAACGATATTACGATCAATCTCTAAATTAGATTGATTAGTAAGTATTAAAAAACTCGATTTTTTCAACTTCTCACTATGAAGTCAACAGCCTAAATCACAGTTCATACGATTAAAAGTCAGATTAAAGTTCAGATCGACTGTCTCAATAAACTCAAAATATTAGATCCTAGCTTCCTTTTTGACTTTCTCACATGCCAGACGAGCAGCGTTCTAGATATCTTTGCAGTCTTATTAAATAAAGCTATTTATTTGTAGATCTGACTGATTGTATTTACTAAGAGCGTACATCTGGCAACTATTAGCGATACATTAAGCACTAGCTTCTCAAGTAAGATAAAGAATTAGATCGATCTTTTGTTCATTAGTAAACTTTTCTAGCAAATTTATAGGAATCATTAAGAGATTTCGATTAAAAACTGATTAGCTTGCTGTAGCACTATGTTAAATTCTGTCGTCAGATGAAACATTAATTTCTAGCTTAAAACTAAAGATTTTTGGGCAGACTCAGCTTGAATCTTTAATCATAAATTATAAGACGTTACGTTGGTCAAGAATTTAGGCGTAACAATACACAGGTTAGTTTGATGTTGGAAGATGTTGCAGGCATAATTGATATTTTGATGGTCACAGTCGAACATCTATATAATTTTAGAGCAAGTTCCAATCAAAATGCGTATAATTTTTACAATTAGATGAATCTTTACTCGATGGTCACATCTCTGTTATTCTAAGGAGAACGCTTTGTTTGCTTTATCATCTAAAAAATAAATTAATGCTTCAGGCATACCTTTAAGTAGTATAGCTTACAAGCATAATATACTAACTAACAGTTTATTAATGATTTTATTGCACTTAACTCTACAATTAAGCCTTAAAATCAAAATCAAAGTCGCAACAGTCTTGCATCTTTATTAGAAGTTTCTCAACAAAAATATAAGCAAATCAATCTATTTGTTCGCAGCGGACGTATGCTTGAAAAGATATTATAAAAACAAATACCTTTATTCAAGCTAAGAATGGTGTATGAACTTAATAAGGAAATGTCTCGATAATTATAGGAACTAAAAGATGAACTAAGTACTAGATTTAATATTTTATTCATTAGGGCTTTTACACGTGAAACTTAATTACTAGTAATAAGATGGCTGTTGAACACGAAAAAAACTAATATTGGTACCATATGTGCTCATTTGATGTTCACATATAAGTTCATTCACTATAACTACAAGATCGCGCATCAGGGCAGCTGTCTTACGACATTCATTCAATAGATATAAAGAATGACACAATACACATTTTAAAATTGATAGTATTTGACTGTTTACTTGCTAATATTTCAAACTATTTTTGATTTTTTCAATTTAAAATCACGATTAGTGACATATCTTATCATTTTCACGGGCTATTAATAGATCATAGAGAATTTAAACAAATTGTATTAATTGTTTTTTTATTTTTATCATAATTGAAGATTGCTTAGATTTCATATGATTTCATCTAAATATGTCATATTTATTTTGAAAAATCGTATCTTATGGGAAGTACATCTAAGCGTTTACTAATCTACTTGGTGATACTAATAAGTGTCGCAGGTATGAAATGTCAAACTTAGCTTCAATTTTCTTCATGAAATACACCGGGTCGCGCAACGTTCTAAACAAAATTATTTTTTTTGATCAAGGAAATCTAAATATTGTCAAGTAAGCTGCAAAATGGACAGTTCTGAGAGCTTTCTTCGTTCGAGTATCCTTGTTATTATTCGTCCTTACTTCGAGTGTTATGGCATGCCGAATCATTATAGGTAGGTCAAGTCCTGCCACAGAACAAGATCCAGTCATTATTGCAACTTTAAACCGAGTACTAACAAACACGATTGAACAAACACTTATCTTTTCAGGACTATACTTTTACTTTATTTTCGATAGAGCAGGTAAAAAAATTTAAATACAGATGAAAGGTTTACATATAATCAGATTCTTACGATTGCTTCTTGGTTTATCGTCGGCAGAATATATTTTGCCGTCGTCTATGTTTTCGGTCAGCTAATCAAAATGCCTTTTTTGAGAACTTTTGGTTTCGCAATCAATATTGGCATCGTAGTTTTATTAATTTAGGCGTGCTTTTTACCTTCAACTCGAATTGCTAGCTTCTTCTTTTCGATATGATCTTCATAGCATAATCTGATGCTATTCTATTTTTATCAAAATTTTCCTTTTATTTGAACTTAATTTTATATACTTTTATAAATACTAGAAATAAAAGAAAAACAGATTTGGTACGTTTTATCATTATGATTTATGAGAGGTTTTTTTTAAAGAACTTAAAATAATTAGAATTCACAATAAAAAAGTAAATTTTTATCATATAAGAATGAGAAAAAGCAAATCGTCTACAATAAAAATAAGAAGCGTTTCACATAAAAATCAAGACCGTTCAATATAGAAAAAGATTGCTACTCCTTTGCTAGAAGGAATTAACATCTCTGTTCCCTAACAAATAAAAGCATATATTGACAAACGATTATAGGTATAGGTAGTGGTCTACTTTTAGCAATACAAATAACAATTTTTTCTAAAAGCCAAAAGACTTCACGACTATCTTTACCGTTTTCCATCTATGAAAGAAAAATATCTGGGAGAAGACAACATTCATTTTCAAATTGGGCTTCAGTTTTTAATGATAGAACTATTCAAAAAAGGAATCATCGTTTCGCAGTCTTACGACAATCTAAGACAGGACGCAGTCAACTAACTTTAAAACTGGGTACTCAGCTGGATTCAACGTAAACTCATAATTTAAAAGACTAAACAAGACGAACAACAACAAATAATAAAATTATGCGATTCCATGGCATAAATTTAATAATATGCTAAAACTTCATAAGTCGAAGAATTGCCGTTTTGAAACAATTCTTTAATTGATTATTGACTTCTATTCGTTTGAAATTAGAAAACTATAACAAAACAAGATAAATAGCATCTTATATAGGAAATCTATGAAAAATTATTTTTAACATTATTTTTATGTTTTAAAATTTCTTATATATACAAACAACGACAATTGCAAAATAAGTATAAAATAAATTTTTATATTTGAGACTAATGAATCGCTCATAGCATTCTTCAAGCAGTTAATCATAAAGCCAGAGGAACCGTAGTCGATAAAAATATAAAAATGCAGAGAATACTCACAAAAGAGTAGGTAGGCCAATAAAACCCAGCAAAGATTAAAGAGGATCTTCCAATCAAAAAAGCAATAATTAAAAATATATTAAGTAAACTTAGATTTCGAATCAAAATATTATCATTTTGATGGAATTTTTTAATAACATTAATGAGCCAAAAGGTTTTGTTTTCAATGAAAATTAGAGGAAGATTCTTATAAAAAGGTGTCCTCAAAAAGGAAATTAATTGATTTAATGGCGAAATAGTCATAGTTGGAATCGCCAAGTAGAAATTCAGAAGATCAAAAACATTTGTGAATACCATGGAATTAGCACTTAGATTCCAATGCTGATCGAAATAATTTTAAACAGTTGTTGCATCTGTGCCGATTAATTTACTTCTTAATTCTATGATTTGATGGTTAGAGTGTATAAAATCACTAAATACAAACCAGAATCAACTTAAATCCAAGAAAAATAATATTTCTAATTCTTTTCAAAAGAACAAAAATAATCAAATCTCGATAATAATAAGTAAAATTGTTTTAAATAGAGAGTTTAAAAATAGACCTTACAAACTTTAATTCAGAAAATTCAATAAAATGATAACAACGATTTTTTCTTTTTAAGTTTGAAATTCAAAGAAAACATTAATAAGTTAGTAAACACTCAAACTTCGAGGCTTAGTCGCTCATAAGCATATACTAATTTTGTCTAGAATCTTTACAAATCTTTAAAGCAGCTTTAATGATCATGATTTGCTGATTTAATTGCAATAAAAATGACAATATTTTAAGATATTTATGAAATTTCATATTGTTTTTTATAGTAATCAACTTGAAGCTTATATATAAAAATAGGTATTCGAGTATTAACGTCTTCATTTTGCGAACATGCCTAATAATAATTAGCATCAAAACAAAAGATTATGGCTGATCAATATACAGTCTAAAAAATTCTAGGAAAACGCTTTAACAAAGGTAGGCTTGAATACAAAATTAAATGGGAAGGTTACGATCTGAACTAGTCGACTTGGGAGCCTATAAAAAATCTGAATTCATGCAAAGGAATGCTTTAAGATTATGAAAACAGTCTACATAAGAGGTCTGAGTCTACAGAAAATAAAACGAAAAAAACAATAACTGGCACAAACAGTATAGCCTTTTCTGCAGAAAGTGATAAGTAAGATGATAATTAAAGTAATTAGTAAGCTGGCTATAAAAAGAAAACTACAGAAATCTTAATGAAAAAGGCTAATTTTACCAACAAAACGAGACACGATAGTATGGATTAGAGCTTAGAAGACATTGAAAAAAACAAAAATAAAAGAAATCATACGAAATAAATATCTAGAACATCTGAGGCAGAATAATTGTAGGCAGAAACATAATCTCAAGTGCCTATTATCGGTCAAATCGAGTCCCTATATAGAGATTAATACAAAAATATATTTTTCAAGATGTCAGGGGACAGTAAAAGATTGACCATATCTAGAAAACAGCTCTTAAAAACAAACGAAGGTGTATTAGCTCTAATAAAGTTTTATGAAGGTAATTTGATCTTTTTACCGAGCTAGCATGCATGAATGATCCTTAACTTTATTAATTATCAATCACTTGTATATAATTATTGTTCAAAAATTTTGATAAAATTTTACACAGCTTCTGCAGATCATTATTTATAACATCTAAATACATAAAATACTTTAATATAAAATCAAAAAAATATTTTTTTAATGTGAGTTATAATTAAATCATAGATGGGCCGACGTATGTAATTTTTAGTTCGACAAGTAAAGTTGTTATGCAAACATAAGACTCATAATCAATGGCTATTCTAAAGAAAAAATGTTTCTTTTCATCTGCCTATTTTTCAAGTTTAGGAAAACAGTTTTGCAGATATTTCTATCGATGAGTTATAAAAAAAAGAAATCAAGATCATTCTAAAAGGAATTTATAAATTTTAAATCATACCTAAAAATAATTAACATATTTATCAATGCATTTACTATGCCACAGTTTAATCGACTTTAAATAATAAAAGCTAATTTTAATTTATTAACTATTAAGATTTGCCAGCAAGAAATGTATCGATCGATTAAAGACATCTTATTGATAGCATACTTAACCAAAAAAAGGTATTTAGCTTAAACTTTTTCAACTAAAATCACAAAGAAAGTTAACCTGTATCCAGCTTTTAATCCATTTTTGTGAAAATTTGATCAAATTGATGATTATGTATATTCTTTTGTTTAATATGTATTGATTTGATGCTTGTATGATTTATCTAAATTTAAATATGTTTACTTTAGTATTATATTAAGTAGATATATTAAATATCTTTGAAGGAATATTTTTGATAACTTCATGACCTTATTTGGAAATCGAACAGGGTTTTAGAATAAAAATAAATGAACGTGTAAAGGTTTGACCCATACGCTTTGACAAGCTATTCTTTCGCAGTTCGTAAAACCAACAACTATTTTTCATGCGGTACTGTGCTGCTGACCATACTCATTTTAGTTTCATCTTTCCTTATAAATCTCAAGACAATCGAACATCTCTGGATAAACCGTAGCTAACTTCCCATTCTTTCAAAAAGGAGTATATAGTATCCTGAAACTATCACACAATCTTACATATGCTTTGATTCTACAGCACCAATTAGTGCTCGCAAAAAGGACATGACCATTCTTCAATTATAGTCAGTACCTTTAGAAACCATAAAAAAATAATACCCTAGCATGCACTCAGCGATTGGACCTCAAGGATCATGCTTCAGCTTGAAAAATCAAAATTTTTCATCGGAATTCAATACAATATTTTTTGAGATAGCGGCGCCTCCTGGACCTGGAGTTTCTATGTATGTCTCAGGAATAACTGAAAATTCTATTCTTTAAGGAACTCCTACCAATTTTTTCAAAGCTACAAGTTAGATTTCAACTATTTTATGTAGAAAACTTTCGGTGCCATTCCTTACAGTAACTTTTCAAGATAAACTTTACATGAATTATTCTCCCTAAAAAATAACTGCTGTAAAATTTATACCAGATTACACGATTACAACTTTAATAGGTATATCTGGATATACATATACTACGAGCAACACTAGTGCATTTGCTTTTTAATTATATACCCCTTTAAAAAGCTATCCGCTAAAACCAGATTTAACCTTCAATAGTTATTCTATTTTAATCACCAGAAACAATATTGTTACCATTATCGGTTCCTTTCTTGCATGGGTCTCAATCTTGTCTCTGATTGCTTTAGTAGTTGGTCCCTTTATGGAAAAAGCACTGACACTTGTTCTTGCTTAAACTCTTTTCTACATTTAGCCCATCTTTCAGTCTCCTTCATTGATAAAATACTCCGTTTCTTGTTTAAAATCAGGAATTTTCTAAAAAGAAGATCGCTTTGTAATCCTATGTGAACGACTAAACTCGATGATGGATATTTCTTTCATTCTAAAGCTTCAGAGAATGCTTCTCAATGTAGTACCTAAAGGCCGAATAGAAAATGCTTAATTGATTGCAAGCTAGCACAATTTTTAGCAGCCAGTTTAAACATGCCCTGGGGTTCATCATTTCCAATAAAATTCTGGTTTGAGTTTGCAGGCTGTCGATGGATCAGATGACTAATAACATATTTCTTTGTTAACTAAAATCCGTCGAGCTGCACTCTACTTTTTCGATCAAGGCTCTGATAATATTTCAGTACGCTATACACAAAATATTGGTTCGGTTAAAAGCTTTGTTTTGACTTTAATATTTTGTCTAGGCACTCTAGCTTTTTTCGTTATTTTCGGAGCTTTTAATATGGGCACGTAAATCAAAAAATATAATGTTATATCCCAATAACCCATTTAAATAACTTTTTAACCCTCTGAATTATTTTTTGTGGCGAACACAGGATTTTCTTTGAGAATTCTAGATGGTAATTATGTATTGCTTGATACAGTTTTATTAGAAAGTAATGAAGATTGTTTCAGAAAAATGCCTGTTTCTAAGGTCAGTACCATGCGAGCTCTTAACAGAACCATTTTTTGTCTTGCGAAACCAACTAGTATAAACTTCAATCAGAAATAACCGACTTAAACCAGAATAATAAAATTAGACACACTAGGCGTTACACAACAAACAACAATGTATTTTTTCAAGTCTGCTGTAAATGCTAAAACCGATGTAATAGAACATATAATTGGTCTTTGGACTATATCTAGTGCAGTTTAAGAAATTTATCATACTGTATTAGTGCAGAAAATTATCTAATTTACAGATGATAACACTTTAGAGCACAAATAGGTTTATCCAGTATCAGTTTCATTAAATAATCGACTGATTAAAGTAGTAGGAACATTGTTGACTGCTGCTTCATTTGTCAGTTAGTATCATTAATAGAGGGCGCAAATATTTTAAATGGTAGAAAATATATGGACTTTTGCAATCATATGTTTCTCAGTTGTTCTAGTAAAAATCACTAAATATATAAATTTGAGTCACAAGCAGAAAAAGATTTCACCGTAGAAAGCTGAATTTAGGGATAGCTTATGTGTTCTTTTAAGTAAAATAAATGGATTAAAGAATGGTCGATTCAAATCATAGTTGTAGGCTCAGAAATATTACATCAAAGAAGAGATGCCAAGATATTGATGCATATACTTCTAATTTAAAAAATCTTATATTATCTTGATATATATTAAACTATTATCTATACTCTATTTCATTATATTTATAATAAATTCAAAACTAAATGAGTGAAGATAGAATACGAGTTTGTGTGAGAGTACGTCCCTATCAAGAAAAAGAACCTTCATCTGAATTCATCTTATCACTTGACTCAACTAATATAAAAATAAAAGACAACTAAAGATAAAAATAGCAGGATTTGAATTTTGCCTTTGATCACATTTTTCCAATGGCGGCCTCTCAGTCTTAAGTATTCGCTAAGATCGGCAAACCTATAGTAGATAGTGCTTTCTAAGGTATTAATGGCACTATTTTTGCCTATGGACAAACTTCTTCAGGTAAGACTTTCACATGTATTGGTCCAGATTGTGATGATATAACATACAAAGGTTTACTACCAAGATGCGTTAGTTAACTATTCGCCAAAATTTCATAAAGTCCAAACTTTATTTAGTACCGGATCAAAGTAACAATGGTCGAGATTTACATGTAAAAAATAAGGGATCTGTTAGATCCAGCTAAAACAGATTTAAAGATAAGATAAAACAAATCAAAAGGAGTATATATTCAAGATGTAACTGAATAATATGTTTCTTCTGTAGAATAAACTCTGAACATTTTCAAAAAAGGTGTCTCCAATCGAGTTGTGGGCGCTACTAATATGAATGAAGTATCTTCTCGTTCTCATATGGCTTTTTTTCTGACATTGCATCAAAGCAACATCAAAGATGGGAGTGCCAAGTCAGCTAAAATCACAGTGATTGATCTAGCCGGAAGTGAAAAGGTTAGTAAAACTCATGCTGAGGGTAAACTGCTTGATGAAGCTAAACAAATCAACAAATCTCTATCTTACTTAGGCAACGTTATCAACGCTTTGACAGATCCTAAAATAGCTCACGTTCCTTATCGCGACTCCAAACTAACCCGACTGCTGCAAGAAAGTTTAGGTGGTAATAGCAAAACATTTTTGATAATAAACATATCTCCTAGTTCTTATAATGCGAGCTAATCGATTTCTTCGTTAAGATTCGGTAACAGAGCTAAAGATATAAAGAACAAACCAAAAATTAATAAATAGTATACTGTTGCATAACTTTTAGTATTGCTTTAAAAATCAGAAAAAAGAAACAAGGACCTCTAAGTAATGCTAAACGAATTAACAACAAGCAAAAAAGTTAAAAAGAAAAAATAAGTTTTTATTGAAAATCTTCTCGATTCAGATAATCCGATAATGTCTGAATTAGATGAAGAAATTAAGCCCTAATAAGAATAATAAATATACAGTAGTGTTAGTAAGTCTAATTCTATCCTAAAAAAATGTTACGAAAGCTAGATCGGTTCAGAAGATGAAAAAGATCGAGCTTAGCTGATAAACCCTATAAAAGACAGCAATAATTTTTAACGAAATGCAAGTAAATAAGAAGAAATGTTAAGAGCTCAATTAAATTAAAAAGATGAATAATTATTAATTTTAAAAGAAGAGATTATAAAATTAAATTAATAGAAAACAGAAATAACTCGGGAGCTGGATATCAATCAATAGCGTTTATAATGTGTGCTAAAGGATGGAAAATTAAATATTATGAAATTAAATGCTGAAAAACGAGAAGGGTAGCAGTTGCTGCAAAAATATATAAAGGAAAATATATAAAATCAATAGAAAAATTAGCTGATATAGCAACTCAGATAAAAATTGAAAATATACTAATAAAAATTTGCTAGACTTGTAATCATTCATCAGTAAACTTCCAAAAAATCAAATATTTTTGGATTATCTAAATAGCTTAATCAAGAAACGTTAGCTATTTTTGCATAGATCTAACAAAACAAATAAAGTGAAGAAAACATAGATTTCAGTTAAAAAAATAAAACACCGTCAGCTGTATAGCAATTAGCGCTTAAAGACCAATAAATAGGAGCTATGAAATCTTAAGTAAAGCGATTATAGCATGATTTAGCGCTTTTTAAAAATTTGTAGAAGGTCAAAGAAGATCTAATCAAATAAAAACTCACATTTATAGAAGAGCGAGCTCGTGTTTATCGAGATTTATAAAATAGAATCGAAAAGGTACTTTAGCTATAGGAAAAACTTGACGAATAAAGATAGCACAGGTAATATATCGCTTATTTAGAAAATATCTATAAGGTATAATAAAAATGGAACCTTAATAAAAAAATAGAAAAATAATGTCTTTAAATGCTTAAATTGCTCATTTAAGTCAAGAATATTATGTGCTCAGAGGCCAACAATCTTCTTGGACTGCCAATAACAAAAAATTAGAGTAAAAATATATAAAAATAGGTTAAAATTTTCACAACAGACAAAGAAACTGATGAATATATAGAGTGATAATTTGTAACTTAGAGCTGAAATCGAAAATCTAAGAGCAAAGTGCTAAGATTACTAAAAGATGACCGAAAATTAGATCGCTTTCGACATATAATATGACGATCACTAAGATGAAAAGAGAGGCAATATCGTTAAAGTAGTTAAATCACATTTTTATGCACAGTGATATCTAATTGTTAATACTTTTGTTAAAAATATTCCTATATATTGTTCAATCATTTACATTTTTCTATTTCTAACTTTACTACCGTTTTTCGATCTATAATTTATTTTTGGGGATTTATTTTTTTGCTTTAGATTTAGGCACTGGCTTTTTACCGTAAAAGTTGGCCCAAGGACCACCCTCGAACGAATAATAGTCCATAGAGTAACCTTATTTGAAATCATATTTGTCAAGTAAAGCATAGAGCTCATACGGGGTCAAAAGAGGCTTAGGAGTTTTATAGGCCCAGTCGATAGAAAGTCGTGGACAAGCAATTTGTACGAAAAAATCTACTGGAACAGAGGAAAGCAATTCTACATTAATTTATGAAGCTATCATCACCATATGCTAGAATATGCCATTTATTTTGGCAATAAGCCTATCGAGAATTCCATTATTGCCTTGTCTTCCCAGAGCTCCAAAAATAAAGCATACTCTTTTAGTAGGTCCGCCTGCGGCTCTGGCCAGCTATTCATTTCGACGGTTTATCATGAGTGAGGTTGCATATTTTTCTTCAGTCAGATCTCGAGTATATGGGTTATATTGATAAAATTTGTATTATGGATTAGCAATCATAGTTGCCTCCATATGAAACCTTCCGTCACACAGGAATATTACAATATTTTTTTGATCAGGCAATAAAGGTAACTTTGGCGAAGTACAGCCAAGCACTTAGCCAGCTGACCTTGGTTTTTATTGTGGTATGACAATATTTGTATATCCTTTTTACGTGAGAATACTCTTCGCCAAAAAAAGTGAATTATTGAACTGAATAGTTCCTAAAATATGCAAGATTTGATTGCGCTCATTCGAAAGATTGTAAACAACGGTATCAGTAAAGTGCTTAATATCGATTTGAATTTCCACAAAAATGTAAAGCACCTTTCTTTTAGTTTCTGTGACTGGAACTAGACAAGAATGGCCGTAGTGAACAAGCAGATCACAGTCCATTTGGTCGCTGGCTAGATCATCAACGCAGCAAGCTCCATAGGTGACGTCGCCCATTATGATGATATTGAGTTCGCTTTCTGAAAATTATTTTAGAATATCACAAATAATGCAAGCAAACAGCATTAGACCTTCAGGAAATTGTAAGGAGATTCTTAAATGAGATTTATTTAACTCCTTCGAAAGAGATTCAATTCGATAAATTGTTTTATGTATTTCGAAGTTATAGTGGGAAGGCAGCAGTTAAATAGCTTAGGCAAGCATCGTATTGTTTATTATATGCTCAGGAATTCCTTGAAGCAATAATTTACTTTTTTGAAGTTGCGGCTCATCACTTTTGATAAGTTGTTGATTTTGTGAACTCTACATTGACTTATAAATGAGTATACAAATTCTCAATCAAATCAAATATTTTAGATAATATTAGCTAATGGAGCTAGTTTCACCCTCGTCAGCACTTGGATCGATCTGGGACTTAGTCAACTCACCAGCAGTCACCATCATCGTCTTCCTTATTTTAGTATTTTCAAGTGTTCGATCTTGCCTTTAACCATTTAGAAATATTCCTGATCATTCTGCAAAAAATCATTTTCGAGCAATCTTAAAAGAAAAAAGACAAAATGTATAAAATAGTCGATTTTAAGAAATTAATCATATTAAGGCCTAAATTGACAACACACGGCACTAAGATTTTTATGAATTATCATCAAGTGTTCGGATAGACAAAACGAAAAGCGCTCTAAGCAAACTTTTAAGAAACATCCCTAAAAAATAATCTTTATTGTACTTGACAACATAATAGCGGAAATTATAAATGATCAAAAAAGAATAGTAGATTCGAGTAATCAAAGAAGAATAAGCTAAAAAACAGAAATAAAAAGCTTAAAAAGAAAATGCTTAAAAAATGAAGAGAGAGCAGCTCGCTTCTGAAGAAAGAAAGAAAAAGCAATTAGTTTAAAAATAAAAGAAATAACTAGCAGAAGCAGCTAATAAGAAAAAGGAAAATGCTTAAATATAGAAAAACAAAGTTCCTGTTTAGACTAATTTCAAACCAACTACCTCATTTTTTATCGATCCAAGTCCTGATGACAACAAAAAGACAGTTGAAGTACCATCTACTCGATTTATTCCTTAGACAGCATCATTATTCAGTAACAAATAGAAAAATCTAACAGCTCAAATCAATTTAGTTGATCATAAAAATACTATAGCTCCTCCTGCTGACAAAAAATAAGTTCGGCCTGTAATAAATTTAGTTATAAGCAATCCTTTAACTGCAAATTCTCTATAGAAAAATCCAATACCTGCAGCTGCACCGAATCCGATTATTCCTATTTCGAACATTCCTTTGATTCCTATTATTAGAGCTGAACCGCGGCCAGTTGTATAAAACAGTTAAAATCTAAGTGTTTAAGATTATCTAGATAAGATAATAGAGTTTGTTCGATAGTCTCGGATCTAGGTATAAATTCCGTTGATAATGTCAAATATAGGTGGTTCTCGATCTTCGCTGAAAACCTTATTTACTTAAAATAAATCTCTGATAAATCCTATTAATAAAGCAGATGACAAGCAAATTAATGCTTTCGCTCTAAAATTATATCAGGGCATAATAAATCTAATCGATTCAACAAACAAGACTAAGGGTCTCTATCGGATGCCACCTAAGTCACGAACCGATCAAGAATAAAAGAATTCAATTAATAGCTATATAATGCATATAAATCTTTATAGGATGATGGGATACTAAAAAATATGGTTGACTATTTTAGGAAAACTACTGTAGTGTCTGCAATTCATATATAAGCGTAGGGAAGATTTAAAAACATTTGAGGACCTTGATTTGCTTAAAAACAAACACCTTTAAAAGAAAGGAATCATATAATAGAAGTATCTTAGCAGAATGGATTATCTAACTTATTTCTTATTCGGACTCACCTCTTTCGATCCTGTCCTTGTATTTAGGCAACTTGAACCTATTGATCGATAAATACGTCCATATCGATAGGAAATTTAATCTTGGGGGACTCAGTGGAGCTATCGTGAGTTTTGGATAATAACTGGAGCCATATTTAGAAACCCTCACGAATCCTACTTCAAGCCTATCCTCTACATAAATCTGCTATCTACGATTTATCCACAAATTCAGCAGCATAAACTAGACTAAAATAAATTCAAAGCACACTTTGATCTCTACAAAAATATACTAGTTTTAGGTAAAAAATACTTTTAAAAATACAAAAATTTGCCTGAAATAAAAAATTTAGCTAGTTATCAAGAAGGTTCTAATTATTAGTACGATGGAAAAAATTTACAATTACTTATAAAAACATTGGAGAGTCGCATATGTAACTAAAAGCTTAAATAATTTTCTTTGCCTGCGCACTAATTCTAAAAAAAATGCAGCGTACTGTA
>Ga0169931_10002367_pt1 | contig 30807 bp, 29 predicted proteins | sample Kivu_15m_20L_FD_129675 | JGI IMG/M metagenome (GOLD analysis project Ga0169931, IMG submission 129675) | Freshwater microbial communities from Lake Kivu, Western Province, Rwanda to study Microbial Dark Matter (Phase II) - Kivu_15m_20L... | ecosystem: Environmental > Aquatic > Freshwater > Lake...
AGCCAACAACGTTCGAAACGTTGTCTTTCTCAGCAGCGATGATCATGAATTCCGGGTCAACGAACTCGACTATGCTCCCGATCCCGACCCCGCCAGCGATGGTGCTGAGGGGCTCAGCAAGGGCCTGAAGAGTGTACCTGGAGTGTTCACGGTGGTGGCCAGTCCGCTCGGAGCGGCGCGCCCGGATGGCTTCCTGGGCAAGCTTCCTGGCTCCTCCGAAGGGTTGGTCGCCAACTTCGACAGCCGCACCACCTATGTCAATCGCAAGGGTAAGGAGAAAACATTTGAAAATGGCTTTCTCGGCCAGGCCGCAGCCCTGGCCGCCAGTCAGATCCGCGAAGGACTCAATCCGATAGGTCTTTCCGCCGACTATGCCGGCCTGCGCGCTCTGCAGCGAGGGGTGGGTCTGTTTGACGACCAGCCAACCTATCAAGCCGACATCAACAATCCCCAGATCCAGGATTTCTGGTCTCCACAGACCTTCAACTGGGGTCAGCTGCAGATCGATGCCAAGGGGTTGCTCACGGTCAGTGCCTGGGGCATCAAGGCCTATCCCTATGAGAATGCTTCCGGTGTCGATCTGCAGCGGCAGAGCGAGCCGGCAGAGCGGATGCTCTCCTTCCAGCTGGCCCCCAGCCTGCGCTGGGACGCTCCTGTGGAACGCGTGGGAGCCAGTGGCCTGCGGTTCAACAACGACCAGAGCCTCAGCTGGTGGCGCGCCGATCAGGAAAGTGGTCTGGTGGATTTCGGCTTCGGCGCCGCGGCCGGTGCGGCCTCAGGCACTCAGCTCTGGTGTCTCATGGGTGCCGCCGGTGGCCAGCAGGGCAGCCTCAGCCCCGGATCCGCGTTGAATCCTGATCCAGTGGCGGGTTGGCTTGCCACAGAACGGCGGGCCGTGGGCAGCCGCGCCGCGTTGTCCGGGGCCGGCCTGGGAGGTACCACCTGGACTCCGATCGCACGGCGGCAGGGCCAGAGCCTCCTTCTGGAGAGCGTCAGCGTGGAGGGCACGCGCGTGACCGCCCGCTTCCAGGACGGCATCACGGGAATCATCAGCCTTCCCGGCAGCGGCACCGCAGCGGCTCCTGCCGACACCCACCCGCTGGTGAGCGTGCAGCGGCTCGGCATGGATGCCAACGGTCTGGCCTTCTACGAGGCCGACCCCGTGACGGGGGCAGTGGGCTCGCTGCTGCCGGGTGATGCCGATTATCTGAAGGCGGCCCTGGCCCAGGCCGAGAGGAGCGGCCACCTGCTGGAGCCCACCCGCCTGCCGGCCTACGGCGCAGCCGCTGCGATCGATGACCTGAAGCTTGATCCCGGCCGCTCCTACGGGCTGCTGTTGCTGGTGCGGGGTGATCGCGATCGACTGCTCAGCTCCTTCGCCGCAGCCAATCCCGGCGGAGCCCCCCAGATGCTGAGCCTTGGCAGCGAGGGCCGGGGCATGGTGATCGGGATCGAGGATCAGTCGATGGCCCTCGGGCCCAGCGACAGCGACTTCAACGATCTGATCGTGCGCATTGACGCCGGGATCGTGCGCCTCATCTGAGCGGCTGTCAGCCCTTGATCCCGGTTCCACCGCTGCGCCAAGGCCGGAGGCCCCTCAGCCCTCGCCGGCGTGATAGCTGCTGCGCACCAGCGGGCCGCTGCGCACCTGGCGGAAGCCGAGCTCACGGGCGATGGCGCCGAGGCGTTCGAAGTCGTCCGGCGGCGTGTAGCGGGCCACGGGGATGTGGGCCAGGGAAGGGCGCAGGTACTGGCCCAGGGTGATCCGCTGGCAGTCGACGCTGCGCAGATCCTCCAGGGTGGCCACCACCTCCTCGAAGCGTTCGCCCAGACCCAGCATCAGGCCCGATTTGGTGGGGATCTCCGGCGCCAGCTCCCGCGCCGCCGCCAGCAGCGCCAGGGAGCGCCGGTAGGTGGCGCCGCGGCGCACCTCACCCTGCAGCCGCTCCACCGTCTCGAGGTTGTGGTTGAAGCACACCGGCTGCGCCGCCAGCACCGCCGCCAGCCGCCGGCGCTGGGCTGCCATCCCGTCTGCCTCGTCGCGATGGCCGCCCCAGAAATCGGGGGTGAGCACCTCGATCGCCACGCTGCCATCGCGGGCGCGGATCGCCGCCATCGTGCCGGTGAACAGGGCGGCGCCGTGATCCTCGAGATCATCGCGGGCGACGGCGGTGAGCACCACATAGCGCAGCCCCAGGCTCTGCACCGCCTCGGCCACCCGCTCCGCCTCGGCCGCATCGAAGGGCACCGGCGCCTGGCCCTTCTCCACCTGGCAGAAGGCGCAGCTGCGGGTGCAGATCGGTCCCCCCAGCAGGAAGGTGGCCGTGCCGGCCGCGTAGCACTCGGCGCGGTTGGGGCAGCGCCCCTCCTCACAGATCGTGTGCAGCCGCTGCTGCTTCACCACCGCCTGCACCGCCGCCAGCTCCGTGGCGGTGCCGATCGGCGCACGGATCCACTCCGGCAGCCGCCCGGCCGGGGGAATGGCGCTGTAGCGGCTGCGGCTGGCGGACATCGGCCCTGGATCGCGATGGGCAGAGGTTATGGCGGCAAGCCCGGCAGCAGGCTCATTCCACCGGCCGGCGACCCTCGAAGGCCCGCGCCAGGGTGACGGCATCGGCATACTCCAGCTCACTGCCCACCGGCAGGCCGTAGGCGATGCGGCTCACCGCCGCGAACGGCCGCAGCAGGCGGGCCAGGTAGAGGCTGGTGGTGTCTCCCTCCACGCTGGGGGTGAGGGCCAGGATCACCTCGCTCACCGCCTCCTGCTCCAGCCGCTCCAGCAGCGGCGTGATCTGCAGCAGCTCGGGGCCGATGCCATCCATCGGCGAGATCAGCCCCCCCAGCACGTGGTAACGGCCGACGAATTCACGGGTGCGTTCCAGGGCCAGCAGGTCGCGCGAATCGGCCACCACGCAGATCTGGCCGTTGCGGCGCTCCGGGTTGCGGCAGATCTCGCACTCCGCTTCGGCGGCGAGATGAAAGCAGGTGTGGCACTCCCCCACCTGGCTGCGGGCGGCCAGCAGGGCATCGGCGAAGGCGCGGATCTGCTCCTCCGGCTGGCGCAGCAGGTGCAGGGCCAGCCGCTGGGCCGTGCGCGGACCGATGCCCGGCAGCCGCTCGAACTGATCGATCAGGCGGGCCAGGGGCCGGGTGAAACCGCTCAGGTGTCGGTGGGGCTGCAGGCTGAATCCTGGCAGAGGCCGTCGTGGGATGCCGCCCGGGTAGACGCGCGCCGGGTTCCCTTGCGGCGGGCGCGGCGGCCTGGTGCCACCGGCAGGGGTGCGAGGGTAAGGCGGCAGGGAGCGCCGGCCCTGGCCAGGCCAGAATGCCTCCCACCGTGCACGTCTTCTCCATGGTCCTGGCCACCGGATCCCAGCGCCGACGCTGGCCCTCAGCCCTGGCGGCCCTGCTGCTGGCCCTGGTGCTCGTGGGCTGCAGCGCCGTGGCGGCCGGCCTCAATTCCTACCAGAGCCCAGACGGGCGCTATGCCTTCCTTTATCCCACCGGCTGGACCCGTGTGCAGGTGGAAGGCGGCCCCCAGGTGGTGTTTCACGATCTGATCAACAGCGATGAAACCCTCTCGCTGGTGGTATCGGAGGTGGCCAGCGACAAGGACCTCACCGATCTCGGCAGCCCCGTGGCGGTGGGTGAGAGCCTGCGCCGCCGCGTGATCGCCCCCGAGGGCAGCGGCCGGCAGGCCGAACTGGTGGAGGCCCGCGAGCGTGAGGAGAACGGGCGCGTGTTCTACGACCTCGAATACCGCGTGACGCTCGCCGACCGCGACCGCCATGAGCTGGCCACCGCCGTGGTCGACCGCGGCCGTCTCTACACCCTGGCGGCCAGCACCAACGAACTCCGCTGGCCGAAGGTGAAGGAGCTCTTCGAGCGGGTGATCATCTCCTTCAATCTGCTGATCTGATGCGGCCGGTGGCCGTGGTGGGGGCGGGGCTGGCGGGCTCACTGCTCTGCCTGGCCCTCGCCCGCCGCGGGCGGCGCAGCATCCTGATCGCTCCAGCCGCTGCCATCGCTCCGCCTGGAGGGCAGGGGGATCCCGGAGCCGCCACCGCCCTCAGCTACGGCGGCATGGCCGGCCCGGCGGCGGCACGCGCCTGGAGGCAGCTGGAGCGGAGCCATGGGCCCCTGGGCTGGAGCCGCTCACGGCTGCTGCTGCACGGCTGGCCGGCGCCGGGGAACCGGCTGCCCGTGGCGCTCCAGGGCCTGGCCACAGCCTGGCTGCCCTGCAGCCGTGTGGATGCCGTGATGCTGGCGGCACGGCTGCCCGAGGCCCTGGCGGCTGCCGGGGTGGTGCGGCTGGAGACGAGGGTGGAGGCGATTCACGCGGCGGGCGGAGGCTGGTGTGTCGCGCTCGCGGCCGGGGGCGCCCTGGAGGCGGATCAGCTGGTGCTGGCCGCCGGGAGCGGCTGTCGCAGCCTCCTGCCGGATCTGCCGCAGCGGCTGCGGTTCAGCTGGGCCGGCGTGATCGTGGTTGCAGCTGATGCCCTCACCTCTGCAGAAGCGCGGCTGGGCTGGCTGCGGCATGCCCGAGCGGGCGGCATCGTGCAGCCGCTGCGCTGGCAGCGGCCGGAACTGGAGGCGCGGGCCGCCGCACTCAGCCAGGAGACCTGGATCGTGGATGCGGGGCTGGCCCCCTGGGGAGAGGCGCTGCTGCTGGGCCAGATCACTCTGGTGGCACCACACGGCGATCCAGGCCAGCCCCCCGATCCGCAGCGGATGGAGCGGCTCCTGCGCGAGGGCCTGCACAGGCTCGATCCAGCCCTGGCCGCGCTCCCCGGCAGCTACCGGCAGGTGGCGGTGCCCTTCTGCAGCGACGGCAGGCCGCTGGTGGGGCCGCTGCCGCAGCACCCTGGCCTGTGGGCCTTCAGCGGCTTCAGCGGAGCCTTCAGCACCGTGCCGGCGCTGGCGGAGGACCTGGCGGAGAGCCTGACAACGACGCTGGCGGGGGATCCGGATCCCTCCCTGGCAGGCGGCTGAAGCCGCCGCTTCCGCAGTGATCGGCGCGTTCCGCCACCAGCCCGGGGCCCGCCCCTCGCCCCGCGCCGGAGTCGTCCCGCAGCTCGCCCGCCGGCAGAGGCTCCCTCCAGGGCGATCGCTGGCGATCGGCGGCAGGACGCGGAATGCTGGAGGTTCTGCGATCCACTCCCGGGATGGCCAACCCTTCGCTTGCGGCCCTGGCGCCGGTTCCCGATCTCGAAGCCCTGCTGCGCATGGGCATGGCCGTGCTCTGCGGCCTGGCGGTGGGCTTCAACCGCGCCCACCACGGCGATCGGCCCCATCCGAACCGGGTTCGGGTGCACGTGCTGGTGGGGCTCAGCGCCTGCCTGCTGCTGCTTGCCGCCGGACCGGGCCCCGATGCCCGCAGCCGCGCCATCCAGGGCGTGGCCACCGGGATCGGCTTTCTCGGAGCCGGCGAGATCCTCACCCCGTCCCCGGCCGGGGGCACCGCTCCCTACGAGGTGCGCGGGCTGAGCAGCGCCGCCTCGATCTGGTTCACGGCCTCCCTGGGCATCACCGTGGCTGCCAGCAGCCCGGTGCTGGCGCTGCTCGCCCTCGGCCTGGCTCTGATCACGCTGTCGGTGAATCCACCCAACAGCCGGTCCCGGCACAGCCCGCCTGAGGATCAGCACGAGCCTCCTGCACCTCCGCAACGCCCCTGAGTGGCGCGGAGGCGGCAGCCGATGCGGGCGCCGGGAGCCTCCTCAGAACAGGTAGCGGGATCCGGTCCGCTGGGCCCTGCTGGAAGGATCGGTGGTGAAACCGGGCTCCTCAGGACTGGAGAGGCCGCTGCCGTCTTCGCTTCCTGAGGTGCCCCCGGCACGCACCGGCCAGTCGATCTCCAGGTAACTCACCCCGTCGCGGTCGAAGGGCCGGCCATCGAGCCGCTCCGTCTCGAGGCGGGTGGATCCCATCGCCGTGGCCAGGCCGCCGAGCTCCATCGGCCCCAGGTCGGTGCGGATCTCCTTGCTGGTGGCCAGCAGCAGGGAGGGAAGGCGCACCAGACTCTCGGGGCGGCCGAGCTTCTGGAAGAGGGCCTGCAGCGCCAGCTGCTGCCGCTCGAGACGGCCCAGGTCGCCGGCTTCATCGTGGCGGAAGCGCAAGAAGCCCTCAAGGCTCCGCCCCCGCAGCACCTGGCGACCGGGCTGCAGATCGATCATCAGGCCCTGGCTGTTGTCAACGTAATACATGCGCTTGGGCACGGTCACCTCGATGCCACCGAGCATGTCGGCAAGGTGGCGCAGCGAGCTGAGATTGACGATCAGGTGGTGGTGGATCGGCCGTCCGAGCCGATCGGACAACTCGCTCTTGAGATCCTCCACCCCGCCGAGGCTGTAGAGGGCATTGATCTTCAGCGGGCCCCAGCGCTCCGACTCGATGTAGGAATCGCGCGGCACCTGGGTGACCCGGGTCACCCCTCCCTCCACCCGCACCAGGGTGATCACATCGGTGTTGCCTCCACCCTCATCGGTGCCCAGCACCAGCAGATCCTGGCCGCTGCCCTCGGCCCAGCCCGCGAAGGGATTGGCCATGGTCAGGGAGGGAGCGCTTCCCTCGAGCGGCGGGCTGAGCAGAGACGACAGCGGACCGGAGAGCGCCAGACCGCCCACAAGGCCGATGCCGACGGCCGCCAGGATCGGGATGCTGCGTGCCATCAGAGCACCGGATCCCGCGAGAGCAGGCCGGTCTGCACGCGCCAGAGGGCGGCATAGGCCCCCTGCCGGGCCAGCAGTTCCTCATGGCGGCCGCTCTCCACGATCTGGCCATGGTCAAGCACCAGGATCCTGTCGGCATGGCGCACGGTGCTGAGCCGGTGGGCGATCATCAGGGTGGTGCGCTGGCGGGTGATCTCTTCGAGGGAGCGCTGGATCGCCGCCTCGGTCTCATTGTCGACCGCGGCGGTGGCTTCATCGAGTATCAGAACAGGCGGATCCTTGAGAATCACCCGTGCCAGGGCGATGCGCTGCCGCTGGCCGCCGGAGAGCCGCTGGCCGCGCTCGCCCACCACGGTGTCGTATCCCTGGGGCAGGGCCTCGATGAAGCCGGCGGCCTCCGCCAGAGCCGCGGCTGCGGCGATGGCGGCGCGCGTGGCCCCGAAGCTGCCGTAGGCGATGTTGTCGGCCACGCTGCCGTGAAACAGAAACACCTCCTGGCTCACCAGGCCGATGGCGCGGCGCAGATCCTCGAGGCGCAGCGTTTCGATCGGCTGGCCATCGAGCAGGATGCGACCGCTCTGCACGGCATAGAGGCGCAGCAGCAGCTTCACGATCGTGCTCTTGCCCGATCCGGTGGCGCCCACGATGCCGAGGGTGGATCCGGCCGGCACCGCAAGATCGAAATCGCACAGCAGAGGCTGACGCCCCGCATAGCCGAAGCGCACCTGCTCAAAGCGCAGGGCTCCTCGCACCGTGGCGAGCGGCAGGGCTTCACGGCCGCTCGGAATGGCGATCGGCGTGGCCAGCAGATCCTCCACCCGATGGGTCGAAGCCATGGCCCGCTGATAGTCGTCGAGCGTGCGGCCGAGGGTGGTGAGCGGCCAGAGCAGCCGCTGGGTGATGAACACCAGGAAGCTGTAGGTGCCCACGGCGATCACACCCCGCCAGGCCTGCAGGCCGCCGATCACCAGGATCGCCAGGAAGGCGAAGAGGATCGCGAAGCGGATCAGCGGGATGAAGGCCGCCGAGAGGCGGATCGCCTGGCCGTTGCTGCAGCGGTAGGCCTGGCTCTCGCGCTCCAGCCGTGCCTTCTCCCAGGATTCGGTGGCATAGCTCTTGATCGTGAGCATGCCCTCCAGGTTGTTGGCCAGCAGGCTGGCCAGATCGCCGGCTTTCTCACGCACCTCCGCATAGCGGGGCGCCAGTTTGCGCTGAAAGAGCAGCGAGCCCCAGAGGATCACCGGAATCGGCAGAAAGGCCACTCCGGCCACCCGCGGTGAGAGCCACACCATGGCGGCACCGACCGCCACAACGGTGGTGATCAGCTGCAGGATCTCATTGCTGCCGTGGTCGAGGAAGCGCTCGAGCTGATTGATGTCGTCGTTGAGCACGGCCAGCAGGCGGCCGCTGCTGCCGGCCTCGAAGAAGGCCATCTCCAGGTGCTGAAGGTGGTCGTAGCCCTCCAGCCGCAGCTCGTGCTGCACGGTCTGGGCGAGGTTGCGCCAGAGCAGGCCGTACAGGTATTCGAACAGCGATTCGCCGCTCCAGATCAGGAACGACAGCACGGCAAGCAGCGTGAGCTGTGCCGGTACGGAGGTGACTCCGAAACCGGCCAGCCAGGATTGGCGCTGCTGCACCACCACATCCACCGCCAGGCCGATCAGCACCGGCGGGGCGAGATCCAGCAGCTTGTTGATCACCGAGCAGCAGGCCGCCAGGATGACCTGGCGGCGATGGGGGCGCAGACGCCGGAGGAGGCGTTCGTACCCCGCAGCCCGGCTCATGGCCGCAGGGCTCCGTTCACCAGCGGTTGCCGCCGCCGCCATAGCCGCCGCCCCGGCCGCCGCCGCCGCCCTGGGGACCACCGGAGCGGCCGCCACCGCCACCGCCTCCGCCGTAGCCGCCACGGCCACCGCCGCCACCACCACCGCCGCCGCCCTCACGCGGTGTGGCCTTGTTGACGCGGATCATGCGACCCATCCACTCGACATCCTGGAGGTCGTCGATGGCCTTCTGCTCGGCGGCGTCGTCACTGAGTTCGACGAAGGCGAAGCCGCGCTTGCGGCCGGTTTCGCGATCGAGAGGAAGGCTGCACTGGCGGACTTCGCCGTACTGGCCGAAGAGATCAAGCAGGTCCTCGCGTTCGGCCTGGAACGAGAGGTTGCCGACGTAAATGGTCATTCACTGAAAAGCCTGGAACTGATTCGTCTGATGCTTGGGAACCCAGGGGAAGCCAGTGAACGGAGAAGACCGGGGGGTCGGAGCCTTTGGGAGAGGTCGCGGCCATGGGGTCGCAGCCGGCTTAGCGAGCCGAAGGGAAGCCTGAACGCCTTTGGAATCGCCCAAAGCCTACAACCGTGCCCCGCACGCTTCCGGCAGGGGAGGAGCGGTCATGGAGAAGCTTGAAGCGGAAGCGAAGCGAATCTGAAGAAGCTGCGCAGACCAGGGCAGAGTGGTCCATTGTCAGCAAACCCTGATCCCCGCGATCCCGAATCGCGGCTGCCCCCCCATGACGATGGTCCCCGTCCCCTGGAGCCTCGCCTGGCGCGAGGACGGTGAACTGGCCCCGCAGGACCAGTTTGACCTGCTGCAGAGCCTGATCTCCTCCGAGAGCCATGAGGTTCAGACCGCCCTGATCGCCTCGGTGGAGCGGCTCTCCTGTGCGAATCTCACGCTGGTCGGCTCCGGCGAGGTGACCGGACTCTGCGCCTGAACCCACCGGAAGCGGAGCGGCCTCCGAACCCAGCTGAGGCCGACACCTGCCAGCAGACGGCGATTCAGATGGGATACCGCTGGGCGGTGGCCTCACGACAGATCGAGCGGGCCGTCTCGATGCCGCCGCCGGCCAGGATTCTCTGCTCCACACAGGTGCAGGCGTAGGCGGCCATGCCGGGGGGAGGGACCTTGCCGGAGCGGCTCAGCTCATTTTCAAAGGCGGAAAGACACACCGCCCGCACGATCGGGCCGAGGGCCATGCCCTCGGCAGCGCGCCCCGGCCCTGCCACCAGCATGGCCAGAGCTGCGGAACTGGCCAGGAGCAGGGCGGCGGGGTTCATGGCAGCGAGCGGGGTGGCAGGGGCGGAGCCGGATGGTAGTCAGTCGCTGAGCCTGGAGATCTGAAGCTCCCGGTTCATCACACGCAGGCGCCGCAGGCTGGCGAAGACGTCGTCGGGCATGCCGCGCGGGAGATCAACGGTGCTGTGGCTGTCGAAGATGCGGATGCGGCCGATGGCGCGTCCGTTGAGGCCGGCCTCGTTGGCGATGGCCCCCACGATGTTGCCGGGCTTGATCCGGTCGCGCCAGCCCACCTCGATCCGGAAGCGCTCCATGTGGGCTTCCGGCGGGCCGTCCTCGGGGCCGGGGCGGCGGGGGGCACCTCGCTCGCCTGAGGGCTGGCGCGAACGATCGCTGCCGGGGTCCCGCATCGCTGCCCGGGGCGTATGGAAGGTCTCGGGGCCCTCGATCAGCAGCGGCGCACCGCGCAGGCTCAGCTGCAGAGCGGCCAGGGCAAGAGCCTCGGGATCGGCCTCCTGCTCGCGGGCCACCCGCTGCAAAATCTCTGCCAGGAGTGCCCGCTCACGGCTGCTGCCGGCAGGCTTGCCCAGGCTGTCGGTGAGTCGCTGGTGGAGGAGATCGAGGCGGTGCTGGTTGATCGTGGCGTTGGAGGGCACCTCCATCGGCTCGATCGGCTGGGCGGTGGCCCGCTCCAGCCCGGCAAGGAAGCGACGCTCCCGCGGCGTGATGAAGAGGATCGCGTCGCCGCTGCGGCCCGCCCGGCCGGTGCGACCGATGCGATGCACATAGGCCTCGGCATCAAAGGGGATGTCGTAGTTGATCACCAGGCTGATCCGCTCCACGTCGAGGCCACGGGCGGCCACATCGGTGGCGACCAGCACATCGACGCGGCCATCGCGGAGGCGCTCGATCGTGCGCTCCCGCTGAGCCTGGGGCACATCCCCGTTGAGCACCGCCACCTCATGGCCCCGCTGCTCCAGCGATTCGGCCACCGAGAGCGTGATCGCCTTGGTGCGGGCAAAGATGATCGTGCCCTCGCTGCGCTCAGCCTCGAGCACCCGCTCGAGGGCCTCCAGCTTCTGGGGAGCATGCACCATCAGGAAGCGCTGACGGATGCGCCGGCTGTCGGCGGCCTTCGGCCGGATCGTGATCTCGGCGGGCTGGCGCAGATAGCGCTGCGAGATGCGCCGGATCTCCGCAGGCATCGTGGCGGAGAAGAGCACCACCTGGCGCTGCTCGGGCAGTTGCTCCAGCACCCATTCGACATCGTCGATGAAGCCCATCCGCAGCATCTCGTCGGCCTCATCGAGCACGAGCGAGCGCAGGGCCGAGAGGTCGAGGGTGTTCTGGCGCATGTGATCCATCACCCGCCCGGGGGTGCCGACCACGATCTGCACGCCGCGCCGCAGCTGCTGGATCTGCTCGCGGAAATCGGCGCCGCCGTAGATCGCGAGCACCTTCACGCCCTTCAGGCAGGCGGCGTAGGAGCCGATCGCCTCGGCCACCTGCAGCGCCAGCTCGCGGGTGGGGGTGAGCACGAGCACCTGGGGGGTGCGCTGCTGGGGATCCAGTCGCTCCAGCAGCGGCAGGCCGAAGGCGGCCGTCTTGCCGGTGCCGGTCTGGGCCTGACCCACCAGATCGCGGCCGAGCAGCAGCTCGGGAATCGCGGCCTGCTGGATCGGCGAGGGCTCCCGATAGCCGATGGCCGTCAGGCCTTCCAGCAGAGGCGCGCTCAGCCCGAAGCCCGCGAAGCCGGAGGGTTCCGCGGCTTGATTCGCGGTGGCCTCAGGAAGCGCGGAAGGCTCGAGCGAAGGGGCAGCCTCGGCGATCAGGGGAGCCTCCGTGGCTGCGGTCACGGTCGCCGTGATCAGCGCCGTCTCGGCAGCGGGCGCAGCCGGATGAGGCGCAGGGATGGTCTCGATGGAGACCGGAGTGGACAGGCTGATGGATGGGGTCTCGATGGTGGCGAGAGCCGTGCTGTCGACACCATCGAGAGCGATGGACGCAGCGGTTTCGGTGGCACCGGAATGGGTGCCGCCTTCAGGGAACAGGGTCAAGTGTGGGCCTGGGTGAATCCTTCTCCGCAGGCCGGCAGCGCCCCGATGGTGATCCTGCGCTCCCGCCATCGCCGGTGAACCGGATGACGAACGCAGGCAAGGCTGCCTTGCCCTTGATCAAAGGTTGTCGCCAGACCCTATCACCCGGCCGTAATCATCGGCAAAACGCTCGATGTCGTCCTCGCACAGTCGCTCGCCGCGCTGCACTTCGATGATCAGCAGCCCCTCCGGCCCGGCGGAGGCGCGGTGAACCGCGCCCACCGGAATCTCCAGCGTGGTGCCAGGCCCGGCTGCAAGCTGGGCCTCCGCGCATTCGAGCAGGCCGGCTCCGGCCACCACCACCCAGTGCTCACAACGCTGGCGGTGGCGCTGCCGGCTGATGCGACGGCCGGGCTCGATCCAGAGCCGCTTGACCAGATAGCCGATCCGCGCCCGTTCGGCATCCGCCGGGCCGGCGGCGGCGAGGGTCTCGAACCAGCCCCAGGGGCGATGCAGCCGCTCGGGGCACGGCTCCCCGCCGCCGGCCGGCGGCTCAGCGGCCCCCGCAGATGGGGGTGGGGAGGCAGGCGCTGGGGAGGGGCTGGTCATGCGGGAAGGACGAGGTGAGCGTGCTGCCTGGCACGGGTGAGAGCGGTGTAGAGCAGACGGGGATCCTGGCCCGGCTCCGGAAGCAGCACGATCACCTCCGCCGCCTCGCTGCCCTGGGCCTTGTGCACCGTGAGCGCCAGCGCGGGCTCCGCCGCTCCTGCCAGCTGGGCGGGATGGATCCAGAGCGGTTCGGAGGCGCTGAACAGCAGCTGGCGGTCGGCGGCGCCGGGCTCGCCCACCAGCACGCCGACATCGCCGTTGGCCAGGCCCAGATCGGGAAGGTTGCGGCTGCAGAGCACGGGCAGCCCCTCGGGCCAGCGGGCGGGATCGGCCGCGGCCTCCCCGAGCAGCATCCGGTGGATCGTGTCCACACCCCAGGGGCCGCCCCGCAGGGGCGCGAGCACCAGCAACCCCTCCCGCAGCGCTTGGAGGCGGCGCCAGTCGTGATCGGCACCGGGTCGGCAGCCGGCGGCGATCCTGGCCAGCGCGGCGAGCTGCTCCAGCAGTCGCCGGCGGACCGGGTCGGGCAGACGGCCGGCGGGGTCCCGCCGCCAGCTCAGGTTGTCGCCGGGCTGCAGCGCCTCCAGCCTCGGCAGGATCGCGGCCAGCACGTTCGGCTCCGCACTCCCCGCCTCGAGGCAGGCGCGCAGGTCGGCGGCCACCGCGGCGATCGCTCCGGCATTGCGATGGGTGGTGGTGAGGGTGATCGCCGCCGGCCCGAGCGCCTCCCGCAGCGTGGGCTGCTGCAGATCCAGCAGCACGGCCCCCGGCGCGATCGGCGGCAGCTGAGCGGGATCGCCCACCAGCACCAGCCGCGCTGCGGCGGGCAGAGCCTCCAGCAGGGCGGCCATCAGGGCCAGATCCACCATCGACACCTCATCCACCACCAGCAGATCCAGGGCCAGGGGATGGCGGCGGTTGCGGGCGAAGCGATCGCCGCGGCTCTCGAGCAGGCGGTGCAGCGTGCTGCAGGGCACCGCATCGGCGGTGGCGGAGCGAAGACGCGCCGCGGCCTTGCCGGTGGGAGCCGCCAGGTGCACCCGGGCCGCGGGCTCCCGCTCCAGAACGGCGGCGATCATGGCGGCCACGGTGCTGGTCTTGCCGGTGCCGGGCCCGCCCTGAAGCAGCACCAGCCGGTGCTCCAGCACCGCCTGCACCGCCCGGCGCTGGCTGGGATCGAGAACCTGCGGAGGCTGCAGGGTCCGGGCCTGGAGACGCGAACCAGCCCTGGCTGCGGCGCCGCTTCCGCTGCTGAGGGCCCGCTCCTGGAGGGCCGCCAGCACCGTGCGGCGCAGACACTGCCAGCGGCGCCAGCCGATCTGGCCGTTGTCGATCAGCAGGGGCCCGTCCCCGGGGCGGCAGAGGGGCGAATCGGCCAGCGCCGCGGCCTCAGCTTCGCTGAGCGGCAGCGAGAGGCGACCCTGCTCCAGCGCTTCGAGCAGCGCCCCGATCCAGCAACTCAGCTCCGGATCGGCCGCCACCCCGTACAGGCGGATCAGGGCCTCGGCCAGGGAACTCTGCAGAGGCTCCAGCCAGGGCGGTGGCTCGCGGCTGGGCCCGGATGGTGCCGCCATCACGGCCTCCCGCCGGAGCGGCCCGCAGGGCCTGCCACCGGGGCCGTGGCAACGGGCAGCGGGCGCAGGGCCGCATCCAGGGCCAGCAGGCGCCCGAGCGGCGGCCGCTCCACCAGCATTCCGGGCACCACCCCCGGCAGCGCCCGCCCGCCTTCGGGCCCGGGCGTTCCGCGCAGAAACACATAGGCATAGCCGCCGAGATCACGGGCGGGGTCGTAGGCGGGCAGCCGCCAGCTGAGATAGCGATGCACCGCCACCAGATACAGGTGGGCCTGCAGGGGGTAGTGGCTGGCGGCCATGAGCTCCACCATCGCCGTCTCGCTGTAGTCGCGCGGTCCACAGCTCTGGGCCCCTCCGTCGGCGTCGCGCCTTCCCAGCCAGTTGCTCTTCCAGTCGAGCACCCACCAGCGGCCGTCGCCGCCGGTGGCGGCATGGTCGGCATGGAAGAGCAGATCGATCGAGCCGGTGAGAAAGCCACGGCTGTGAATCGGCAGGCGGGCCAGGGCCTCGGCATAGCCATCGCCGAAGTGTCCGCCGGGATGGTCGCGGAAGACCTGCGCCAGATCAGCGGCACGCACCTCAGCGAGGGTGAGATCGAAGTTCATCTCATGCAGCCGCCTGCCGCGGGGCAGATCGGCGGGCCTCAGCCCGGCGAGCGGTCCGCCGAAGGGCGTGAGGCGCATGCACTCCAGGCCCTCCTGCACCGGGCCGGGTGGCTCCAGTTCCAGCCCGGCGCGGCGCAGCTCCCTCGCCACCAGGGAGGCGGCCTCCCCATCGAGAAGGCTGCTGCCAAGATCGAGGCGCTCCAGGATGCGGTGCAGGCAGTCGCCCGCGGCGGCGCCCCGAGGAAAGCCGGCCAGTGGCCCACGCTCCGGCCAGACCTGCGCAGCCGGGGCCGTGGCAGCGGCGGCGTTCACAGGCCCTGCCGCAGCGGGATCGCCGGCGGCCTCCGGAGCGGGATCGGCCGTGTCGCGGCCGTCGTCGCGCGCGGCGGGCGCCAGCTGGCCGTGGCTGCTCTGGGTCCAGCTGCTGTAGCTGCTGCGGCCCCAGCGGCTGTCGAGGATGCGGTGGGGCACCGGGCCGACGGCCAGGGCCGCGGCCCCCGGCGGCGGCGCTCGCAGCGGCGGCGCGGCCGGGGGGGGCGGCGGGTCGAACAGCCGGATCGGCAGGCTGCGGCGGGCGAGTTCGGCCTCCAGCCGCTCCCGCCACTGCTCCGGGTTGCGGCCGGCAAGGCTGTCTTCCTCGAGATCCGCCACGGCGTCGTGCTCGAACAGCCAGGGCAGCAGCGGCGCCGCCTGCTGTGACGCGGCCGGCCCCCAGGCCAGCACCAGCCGCTGGCAGGCACGGGTGATGGCCACATAGGCCAGCCGCTCGCGCTCCTTCTCCTCCTCCAGGCGGTGCTGGCGCTCGGCCTCGCGGCCGCGGCCCCAGGCGGCGCTCAGATGCAGATCGAGGCGTGGCGCGCCGGCTTCATCGGGCTGCCAGCGACGACCGATCCGCCCGGGGCCGGCGGGAGCGCCACCCGTTGCGGATTGCCAGAGGTAGGGGCAGATCACCAGCGGAAACTCGAGGCCCTTGCTGCGGTGAATCGTCACCACCGCCACAGCGCCGTCGCGGCGGTCGCTGTGGGCCTGGTGCTCCTCCGGCACCAGACGATCCTCCGCCAGCCGCAGGCGCCGCAGCCAGTCGGCGGCGCTGGCCGGATCGAGCCCCTCGGCATGCACGCGCTCCTGCACCAGCTCCGCCACCTGCTGCAGATCCGCCAGCAGCCGGCCGCTCCAGGCCAGGGAGGCGAGGGTGTCGGCGGCGAGCCAGTCGGCCAGCAGCCCCAGCAGCCCCCGACGCTGCCACTGGCGGGCCAGGGCGGCGAGGCGGCCCGCCAGCAGGCTCCAGCCGGCGGAATCGCTGCCGGCGATGGTGGCCGCGCTCCAGCCCTGCAGGGGCGAGGCGGCGAGCAGGCGCAGGCGGTTGAGATCGGCAGGATCGGCCAGGGCATCCAGGAAGCGCTGCAGGGCCAGGGCGCCGGGGGTGTCGAACACATCGGCCCGGCTCACCAGCCGCGAGGCCAGGCCGCGCCGCTCCAGGGCCTGCCGCAGCGCCTCGGCCTGGCGATGGTTGCTCACAAGCAGGCAGCAGTCGTCGGGTTGGAGGAGCCGTTCCTCGCTGCCCTCGCCCAGCCGCAGCCCGGCGCCGAGCAGCTGCTCGAGGGTGGCGGCGATCCAGGCCGGCAGCCGGGCCTCCAGGGAGGAGCGGCTCGGAAGGCCGGCAGCGGCCGCCGCGGTTGGGGCCAGCCAGAGCAGCTCGATCGGTGCTCCCGCCGGCCCGCTGCGCCCCGAACAGGCCCTGACGGGCGGAACCGTGAGTCCGGAACGGACCAGCCCCCTGGCCATCAGGCTGTTGCAGGCGGCCACGAGGGCGGGGGTGGAGCGGCGGTTGTCGAGCAGCTCGTAGCGCTCCACGGCGGCGGCGCGGGCGCGCTGGTAGGTGGCGAGATCGCCGCCACGGAAGCGGTAGATCGCCTGCTTCGGGTCGCCCACCAGCACCAGGGCATGCTCTCCCCCGCAGAAGGCACGGCTGAGGATGCGCCACTGGATCGGGTCGGTGTCCTGAAACTCATCCACCAGCACCGCCCGGTAGCGCCCGGCCACGGCCTCCAGCAGCGGCGAGGGGCAGGCCGGATCGCTGCCGGGATCCAGCTGCTCCAGCAGGCCCGAGAAGGTGGTCACGCCCCGTTGCTCCCGCCGCCGGGCCAGCTCGGCACGCCCCCAGTGACAGGCATGCAGCAGCACGCTTTCCGCAGGGCCCTCCAGCAGCGAGGCGATCGCCCGCAGCAGGGGCTCCTGGGGCAGCCGCTCCCCGGCGGCCTCCTCCCCCTCCACACGCCGTGCCCGCCGGGCGAACGGTGCCGGATGGAAATAGTCGCTCAGCAGCTCCTGGCTCCGCACCGCCTCGTAGTCGCCACCGCGGGGCTGCTCGCCGATCCAGGCCTCGAGCTCGGCCACCCGGTTCCTCTTGGGCTTCACGGCATAGGGGGTGGTGACAACCTTCGACCCGGCCGGCGCCGCCTCCCTCCAGCGGGCCGCCGCAGCGCAGAGATCGGCCTCCAGAGCGGCACCGCGCGCCTGCCACTGGTCCAGAAACGCCTGCCAGCGCTCCGCCAGCAGAGACGGCAGGATCTCCGCCAGCGGCCGATCGGCCGCCAGAAACTGCGGCAGGGGATCGAGCTCCAGGGCCGGATCGCCATCGAGGCTCTCCAGCAGGCTCTCGAGCAGCTCCGGCTGAAGGCGGGCCTGCTGGAGGCCCGCCAGCAGCGACAGCGGCAGGGCGAGCACCTGATGCTGCCAGTAGTCGTGCACCACCTCGGCCACCAGACCATCGCTCGGGGAGGCGATCCGCAGCTCGGCCGGCCGGCCGGCCTCCAGGGCCTGACGCTGCAGGCTGCGGGCACAGAAGCCGTGAATCGTGGTGATGTCGGCGGCATCGAGCTCCTCGAGGGCGCCCAGCAAGCGGCCGCGCAGCTGGGCCTGCCGTTCCGGCGGCTGACCCCAGGCGCAGAGGTCGAGCCAGTCCGCCAGGGTGCTGTCGGGCGCGGCGGCGGCGGCTTCCTGCGCAGCGGTTTCCGGCGCAAGGGCTTCCTCGGCGGTTTCCTGCGCCGCGGCGTGCTGCTCGAGGAGCGTGAGGGCCTGCTGCAGCCGTCTGGCGATCCGGTCGCGCAGTTCGGCCACGGCCGCCTCGGTGAAGGTCACCACGAGCAGCTCCCGCAGCGGCCAGCCCTTCTCGGCCACCAGCCGCAGCACCAGATGGGCCAGGGCGAAGGTCTTGCCGGTGCCGGCGCTGGCCTCGAGCAGCCGGATGCCCGGTTCGAGCGGGAAGCGGTTGGCCTCGAAGGGATTCATCGGCCGCCTCGGCGCCGCTCGGGCCTGTCCATGGCGGCCAGCGGTGCTTCGTAGAGCTCGGCCGCCAGCGACGGGAAGGGGCCCTCCAGCAGGGCCTCCAGTGGCAGATCGCCACCGAAGCAGGCCAGCATCTCCGGCCGCCGCCGTTCACCCGGCCGCTGCGGATCCCCCTCCCAGCGACGCCGGGCCGGCTCCAGGCCCTGGCCGGATTCCAGGCGCTCCTTCTCCCACCAGGTCCAGCCGGTGCGCGGCGGCACCGGGCAGCAGGCCAGGCGCCAGGTCTCGCGCAGCGCGCCCAGCCGCGCCAGCTCCTCGCGGGCCAGCCCCGGATCCGGTGCCGTGAGCCGGGTGCTGCGGAACTGATCAGCCTCCTCGCGGGCGACCAGCACGCCCGCCAGCGGAACCCGCCCGGAGTCGGGGGCAGCGGCAGAGGCGAGCAGCAGCTGCAGCCAGAGGTCGAGATGGTGGCTGGCATCGGCACGGCCCAGGTGCGTCACCAGCACCACCCCGCCCTGCCAGCACGGCTCGCCCTGCCAGCCCTCCCAGCTCAGCGCACCGCTCCAGGGGTCGCCGCCAAGCGAACGCACCTGCTCGGCCAGGCTGCGGCGACGCATCTCCAGCCGCCGTGCCTCGAGCGCGGCAGCACTGCGCGGCGGCAGCAGCCCCTGGCCCCGGAGCCGGGCCGGCCAGTCGATCTCCTCCGGGTCTCCATCCTCCGCCGGAAGCGAGCGCAGCAGCGCCGTGCGATCCCGTTCGCCGAGGCTGAGGGGCTCCAGATCCTCCAGGCTCCGGTCCCACTCGGAGGGCCGCAGGCCGAGGGAGGCCAGCCACTGTTTCTGAGGTGCCACCAGCCAGGCGCGCAGATCGGCGAAGCGGTCCTCCAGCGCCGCTGCTCCGCCCGGGGGGATGCTGGGCATCGGTCGCTGCAGCAACGGCGGCTGCCCCTGCCGCTCCGGTGCATCGAGGAGGCGACGCGCCGCCAGCAGACGCCGATCACAGCTGGCCGGCGGCCTGGGACCGGCCGGCAGGAAATTGGCCCGCTCCAGGGGGCTGGCGGGATGGCGCACCAGCAGCCGTTCGGCGTCTTCCGGCAGGGCCGCCGACAGCCAGTCGAGCCACTGCCGCACCGGCGTGGCGGGCTGCAGGGCCTCGCCGCGGCGGTCGTCGCGGCAGCTCCAGGTGATCAGCAGATGGCTGCGGGCCGAGAGCAGCGCCTCGAGCAGCACGTAACGGTCCTGATCGGCAGGCCGGGGATCCCCCAGGCGACGGAACGACTCCATCAGGTGGAAGCCGGGCCGACCGGCGGGTCGCGGAAAGACCCCGGCATCGAGGCCCATCAGCACGATCACCCGGTGGGGGATCGCCCGCATCGGCTCCAGGGCGCTGATGGTGAGCGAACCGCTGCGGTGGCCGAAGCGGCCGCTCTCGGCGCCGAAGGCCTCGCCCAGCACCACCGCCACCACCGGGGCCTCCAGCAGCAACGGGCTGTCGCCGGCCAGCTCCTGCCAGCTGTCGAGAGCGGCGAGCACCCCCGGCAGCTCCGCCGCGGCGCTGCCCCCCTCGGCGAAGAGATCCCGCAGCAGCCCCCGCAGCCGCTGGGCCCAGCCCTCCACGGTGGTGGGCATGCCCAGCAGGCTGAGCCAGTGGCGAAGCTGCGTGAGCAGATGCAGCCAGCGCCCGCAGCGGTCGAGGGAGGCGCCGGCGGCGGCCGGAGCCACGGGGACCTCCTGGCCGGGCGCCAGCCCGGGCTCCTCCGGCAGCACCAGCCCGAGCAGCAGGCGATCGATCGCCCAGCCGAGCGAGTGGGTGGAATCGCCGCCGCGGTCGCGGCCATCGAGACCCCAGCGGAAGCCGAGCTGCTGAAGCCGATCGGTGAGGCGTCCGGCCTCGCCGGCGTCCAGTCCGAAGCGCTCCTGCAGCGGAGCGCAGGCCAGCACGGCCTCCAGGCCACTGGCGGTGAGGCGCTCGCCGGCCAGCTGGAGGAGAGCCAGAAGGGTGCGGGCGAGGCCCCCCTCCTCCTGCAGGCTGCGATCGGTGAGGCGCCAGGGGAGCGCCACGCCCGTGGCCTCACTGTCGCTGAACACAGCGCCGATCAGGGGAGCCAGCCGGTCGATCTGGGGCGTCATCACGAGGATGTCGCGGGGCTCGAGGCCCGGATCGTCGGCCAGGAGCTGAAGGATCCGGTCGCGCACGATCTGCACCTGCCGCAGCGGGCCGGGGCAGGCGTGGAACTCCAGCGACCGGTCATCCCCGGCGAGCCGCAGGCTGCCGGCCGGGCGATCGGCGGCGAGCTGATCCTGCAGCTGCTGCAGAAGCGTGGCGGTGACCGGCCCGCTGGAGGCGACGCCCGAGCCTGCGGGCTCCGGCTCCGGGGTGTGAAGCTGAAACAGATCCGCGTCGCGGCTCTCGCCGATCCGGTCTTCGCCGGTGCCCTCGAGCAGCTGCTGGAACTCGGCCCCGAGCCGGCCGAAGCGGGCCTCGAGACCGCGGGCCTCCAGCAGCCAGTCGCTGCCGAGGGGCTCAAGAAGCGCCCGGGCATCGCTGAGGCGGCCGCGACGGCTGGCACAGCGGCGCCAGAGATCCGGGCAGGGACTGAGCAGATACACCTCCACCTCCCGCGGCCCGCTGAGGGCCTGCAGCAGCCGCACCTGCACGGGCGCCAGGCTGCTCACCCCGAACAGCCGCAGGGGCGGGGCAGCGGGATCGGGGGCGAGGCGCCGCAGCAGCTGAACCGCCCGCTCCACCCGCAGGCCGAAGGGTTCCACCGCCAGCTGCGCGCGCAGGGCGCGGTAGAGAACCGGCTGCCACTGCTGGCTGGCGGGGAGGGGCTCGGATCCGGCCTCCTGGGCCAGGCCTGCCTCCCACGCCAGCAGCAGTTCGGGCCGGTAGAGGGCGTAGTCGTCGAAGGCATCGGCGATGGCGCGGGCCAGGCTCCAGGTGTCGAGCCGGAGCAGACGGGCGGGATCGCGATCCTTCAGCCAGAGGCCCAGCGGCTCGCCACCCGGCTGCTGCGCCACGATGGGCAGCAGGGGCAGCACGCTCCAGACCAGCCGATCGGCACGCCAGGGATCCACCCCCATCGCCCGGGGAGCGTCGCCGGCTGCCGCGGAGGCGCCCGGGGTGGCCGGGGCAGCGGCCGTTTCCAGCAGGTCGTCCACCAGGCTGCGCAGGCGGCTGCCGGGGAAGGGAAAGCGGAGATGGGCGGCGATGCCGCCGAGGTCTTCGGCGAGCCGTTCGCCGAGCCAGCGGCTGGTGGGCCAGGTGTTGACCAGCACCTCCACCGGGGTGAAGGGATCGGGAGGTTCCAGGCGCAGCTTGGTGGCCAGCAGCGTGGCCAGGGTCTCGATCCGGTTGCCTCGGTAGACCCTCAGCATCGCGGCGGCGCCGGCAGCGGGAGGGAGACGGGCGCAGGGGCCATCACGGCCCTAGCCGATGCTGGTGAGCCGCGGCGGCAGGACCGCCTGCCCCGAGGGCCTGGATCCCTGCACCTGTTGGGCCCGGCCGGTTTCAGGGCAGTAGGCGGTGAGTCTGCCGCCGTAGCAGGCGCCGGTGTCGATCAGCACGATCCGCTGATCGAACCCCACCCGCCGGATGGTCTGGCCGGGGGTGTGGCCGACCACCACATCGCCGAAGCGGCCGTCGTAGGCCTGCCAGAAGGCCTGACGGATCGAGAGGTGGGGCTGCCAGCTGATCGGATCGAAGCCGGCATGGGTGGCGACCCAGCCGGTGCCCCAGTAGGCGGTGGGCAGACCGGCGAGACGTTCCTGCCAGTCGCGGCAGCCCCGGTCGCCCAGCTGGCGGTAGGTGTCGCAGCCGGCCAGACGGCGCAGGCTCAGCCAGCCATCTCCCTGGAGATCCTCCAGCAGGGTCTGCTCGTGGTTGCCGCGCAGCCACACGGCGCGGCCGCTTTCCACCAGGCTCCAGACGCGCTCCATGGCCGCGAGGATGGCGGAGCCACGGTTGATCACATCGCCGCAGAAGATCAGCCGGTCTGATGCCGGAAGCGTGGCCAGCAGACGATCGAGGCTGTCGGCACAGCCATGCACATCGGCGATCACCCAGTGGTGAGCCCGGCTGACCGGTGAGCTGGGTGTAAGAGCCATCGCTGCCATTCTGCCGCACCACCCTCGCGGCTGCCCACGCCAACGGTCAGCCCCTGCGGCGGCACCGCGTTGCTGATACGGTGCCGCCTCCAGCTGGAGGAAGAGGTGCCGATGGATCCGTCTTCCCTTCCTGTCGGTCAGCGGGTGGCGCTGCTGGTGAAGGCCCTCAACGGGGCGAAGCGCACCAACGAGGCCCTGGCCCGCTGCGGCGACGGCGACGCGATGGTGGAGGTGCTGCTCGATGCCTCCCGCCGTCTGGGCCTCGGCCTGACCCGCCGGGAGCTGCTCGAGACTCCGCCGATCCGCGACTGGATCTGGTGGAAGAACAAGGAGGCGCTGCTCACGATCGGCGACAACCGACCGCGCTATCAGCAGGATGGCGGCCAGGGACGGGGCGGCGGCAAGGGGAACCGCGTCGGGGCACCGGCCGGAGAGGATCAGCCCGCTGCAGGGCCCGATTCCCAGGGCCAGCGGCGGCGCTTCCTGGGGTTGTTCTGAGGCAGCGCCGCTGCTGGCCTGCGCGCGGTGCCGGGACGCGGGATCGGGCCGGATCCCATGCAGCACCCCGGCGCGAGCGAGCGCTCAGCCTGCCGCGCCGGCCAGTGGATCGGGAATCGTGGCGGAGGGCGCCTCAAAGCTGCCCCGCTGCACGAATTCGAGGCGCAGCTTGAGGAAGGTGATGAAGGTTTCATCGCTGGAGATCACCGCCGCCGCCGGCAGCGGCACGCTGGCCGCCAGCGACGTCAGCTCGGGAGCCTGCAGGAAGGCGGGGCGGCGCACCAGCCAGAAATCGATCGCCTTGCCCTGTTCTCCGTAGTGGCGCTCCCGCTCCCGCAGCACCTCGGCGAGCGGCTCCTCGACGGTGAGAAAGGCTTCGCTGGCCGCGACGAAGTGGTAGGTGCTCATGGAAGGCGGCTGCCGAAGAGGGGATCGCGGCGGGGATTCTGAATCAGCGCCTTCATCTCGCGCACCGCCGCCTGCAGGCCCACGGCCAGGGCACGGGCCACGATCGTGTGGCCGATGTTGAGCTCCTCGATGCCAGCGATCGCCGCCACCGGCTCCACGTTGGCGTAGGTGAGGCCGTGACCGGCATTCACCCGCAGCCCCAGCTGGCGGGCGATCAGTGTGCCCTCGCACAGCCGGGCCAGCTCCTCGGGCTGCTCCGCCCAGCCGGCCTCGGCATAGCGGCCGGTGTGCAGCTCCACCCAGCGGGCGCCGGTGGCGCAGCAGGCTTCGAGCTGAGCGGGATCGGCATCCACGAAGAGGCTCACGCCGATGCCGCCGGCCTGCAGCCGCTGCACCAGGTCGCTGAGCGGACCCACCTGGGAGGCCACGTCGAGGCCGCCCTCGGTGGTCACCTCCTCGCGGCGCTCGGGCACCAGGGTGACCATGTCGGGGCGGAGGCGCAGGGCGATCGTCTGCATCGCTTCGGTGGCGGCCATCTCGAGATTGAGGCGGGTGCGCACCGTCTGGCGCAGCAGCTCCACATCACGGTCCTGGATGTGGCGGCGGTCTTCGCGCAGGTGCACCGTGATGCCGTCGGCCCCCCCGAGCTCCGCCAGCAGGGCATGGGTGACCGGATCCGGTTCCACGGTGCGGCGGGCCTGCCGCACATTGGCGATGTGATCGATGTTCACACCGAGGCTGGCCATGGCGCCGTGTCTGCCGGAGCAGGAAGGGAGGGTGGGAGAACCGTATCGGCCGAAGGGCCAACTGCCCGCCTCACGCCTGCAGCGACGGGTGCGCTTCCTAAGTTCAGATCATCCTCATGGTTTCCGGCGGTTGTGGTGGCAGGCCAGATCCGGCACGCACCCGAGCGGGCGCAGGCGTCCTCCGAGGCTGAGGGACCCCCGCCAGGATCGCCGACCCGACCGGCGGATGGACTGAGCGCGCGCGAGCGCAGCGTGTGCAATGGCATCAGCCCCTGGCTCTCGCCGCTGGCCATGGCGGTGACCCAGGATCTGGCCCTGCCCGCCTTCTTCAACGGTGTGGCGGTGCGAGGCCGGGAGCATCTCAGCCGCGAGGGTGCGGTGCTGCTGGCTCCCACCCACCGTTCCCGCTGGGATGCCCTGCTGCTGCCCCATGCGGCCGGCCGCCGCATCACCGGACGCGACTGCCGCTTTATGGTCACCCTCGATGAGATGCAGGGCCTGCAGGGCTGGCTGTTGCACCGCCTCGGCTGCTTCCCGGTGGACCAGGGACGCCCCACCCTCGCCAGCCTGCGGCTGGCGGTGGAACTGCTCGGACGTGGCGAGCAGCTGGTGGTGTTTCCCGAGGGCCGCATCCATCGCGACGATGAACCGCTGCGGCTCCACCAGGGCCTGGCCCGGCTCGCCCAGCTGGCCGGCAGTCAGGGGGTGGCGGTGACGGTGCTGCCGGTGGGGATCGCCTACGGACGCCCCGTGCCCGGGCCCGGTGACCGGGCGGCTGTGCAGATCGGTGCCCCGCTGCGGGTGGACGGTGAGGGCCGAGAGGCCGGGCGGCGGTTCACAGCAGCGCTCACGGCGGCCATGGGGCTGGCCGAGGCCCAGGCCCGTGCCCTCGTGGGGCGGCCCCTGCTCCGGCCCCAGCCTCGGCCGCAGGGAGGCCCGTAAAGTTCAGGCCTTCGCCGCGGCCCTTCCGTGATCAGGCCCTTCGCCACCCCCGTCCCCCTGCGTCCGGCCGGTTCCAGCCAACCCCGCAGGCGACGACTTGGCTTCCTGGCTCTCGCTCTGGCCGTGGCCGCATCCGCTCCGCTGCTGCCCTCCCTGTCGCCCAGCGGTGGTGCGGCACACGCGCAGGAGGAGATCAAGAGCCTGGCGGCCACCGGCAGCGCCTTCGACATCAACGCGGTGAAGGCGCTGATCGCCCGCGGCGATGCCGCCGCCGCCGCCGGCAACCTGGCGGAGGCCCGCCGGCTCTACGACCAGGCGCGCGACGCCAGCCGCCGCCTGCTGGGCTTCTACCGCGACCTGAGCGGTGCGTTCCGCGGCCTGGATGCGCGCATCCCCCGCGAGATGGATGAGAAGTCCAGGCAGAGCCTGGAATTCCTGGTGCAGACCAACATGCGTCTGGCGGCCCTCTTCCGCCGCCAGGGGCAGCCCGAGGTGGCGGTGCCGCTGCTGGTGGAGGTGGTCAAGGTGATGTCGCCCACCAGTGAGTCGGGCCGCAAGGCCTATCAGCAGCTTCTCGAGCTGAACTTCGTCGCCACCCCCTGGTACGGCGGCGCGCCGAACTGAACCGCAGGCCTTGCCCCTGGCCAGGGCGGCGGCAGCGGAGCACGGCAGCCCCTAGATTCCGGCAGTCCAACGGTTCCGCCCCGCCATGGTCCACCCGGATCAGGTTCGTGATGCCATCTGCCGCGCCCTCCCGGATGCCCAGGTGGAGGTGGAGGATCTCACCGGCGGCGGCGACCATCTGCAGGTGCGCGTGATCTCCGGAGCCTTCAGCGGGCTCGCCCGGGTGAAACAGCATCAGCTCGTCTATGGCGCCCTGCGCAGCGAACTGGCCAGCGAGGCGATTCACGCCCTTGCCGTGCAGACGGCGGTGCCGGCCTGAGATCGCCTGAGATCCAACGTCTGAGCCGCTTCAGCCTGGCTCACGGCCCCTTCAGCCCCGCTTCTCTCCTCGTTTTCCCCCGTTTCCAGAACCTTCCATGGATGCCAGCACTCAGCAGCGGATCGAGAGCCTGATCGCCAGCAGCCCCGTGTTCGTGTTCATGAAGGGCAACAAGCTGATGCCGCAGTGCGGCTTCAGCAACAATGTGGTGCAGATCCTCACAGCACTGGCGATTCCGTTCGAAAGCTTCGATGTGCTTTCCGACATGGAAATTCGCCAGGGAATCAAGGAATTCTCCGACTGGCCGACGATCCCGCAGGTTTATGTGAAGGGCGAATTCATCGGCGGTTCCGACATTCTCATCGAGATGTACAACTCCGGCGAACTGCGTGAAAAGCTCGCCGTCGCCCTAGCCTCCTGAGTTCTGAGCCTGGGCCCAGCCAGGGGCTCAGTAGCGTCCGGTTTCGCGCTCGTAGAGGCTGCGCGGGTCGCCATCGGGACCGATGAAGCTGGAGGGATCGAGGATCCAGCGCTCGATCAGCTCCTCCAATCGCCGCTGCGAGAGGGGATCGAGCACCGCGGTGCGGCGCAGGGCATGCAGGTAGCCGTCGGCGTAAAGGCGCAGCTCCGAAGGGCCGTGAAAGCGGTGGGCCAGCTCCTGGCAGGCATCGCAGAGCGACTGGAAATGCCGGATGGCGTCGGGATGCTGGAGCACGATCATGGGTGAAGCCCTCGACGCATTCTGCCGCTTCCTGTCCAGGGTGTGGAGAAGCTGACGGGGGAATAGCCGTCGGCACTAGGCCGGTTTGAAAGGCATCGCCTGATACGTGTGAATCCTTCACATATCCGTTAGGGTGCGCTCATCAATGTGTGTGCGGCTTGATCCCCGCACCTGCCCTGATCCCCGCTCCCCTGCGGAGACCATCATTCCGGCGAGAGACATGCGCGAGGCCAATCCATCCGAAACCGGAGGCCAGGCCCGCAGAGTCCTGGTGGTCGACCCCCACGCCACCCTGCGCACCGTGCTGGCTCAGCGCCTCCGCCAGGACGGTCACCTGGCGGCCGCCGTGGCCACCGCCCGCGAGGCCCTTGAGATCTGCCAGGAGCAGTCTCCCGATCTTCTGGTGAGCGCCGAGCTGCTGGAGGAGACCTCGGCGCTGCGCCTGGCTGCCCAGCTCCGCTGCCCGGTGATGGTGCTCACCGCCCGTTCGGGCTCGGAGCCCGTGGTGACCCTGCTGGATGGCGGAGCCGATGATGTGCTGCGCAAGCCCTTCGGCCTTGAGGAGCTTGCTGCACGCTGCCGCACCCTGCTGCGACGCAGCGGCTCCGGCCTGCAGGAGCGGGTCTGCGTGGGGCCGCTCGAGGTGCATCTGCTGCTCCGCCAGGTCACCCTGCGCGACCAGCCTGTGGAGCTCAGTCCACGGGAATTCGCTCTGCTCTGCGCGTTGCTCATGCCCCCGGGTGTGGTGCGCAGCCGTCAGGAGCTGCTGCGGATGGCCTGGCCCCCCTTCAGCGGCGGGCCCCGTTCGGTCGACACCCAGGTGCTTACCCTGCGCCGCAAGCTCGAGCAGGCCGGGCTCGGCGAAGGCGGTGGCATCGAGACGATGCGCCAGCAGGGCTATCGCTTCAGTCTTGACACCCTGCCCAGTCACGACGACAACGAGGTGAGCACCGATGGTGCGATCACCTCCCGGATCGCGGCGCTCAACTGAGTGTCGGCGGCCAGGAGCCTGCCCGCTGGGGCCTGCCGCCTGTCACCGAACCATGACTGTTGTCACCGTGCCTCTGCTGGGCCTTGCCCTGGCACTTCAGCCCCTGTCCCTGCAGAGCGAGGCCCTGGCTCAGGCGGTCCGTGCACCGGCCACAACCCGGCCCGCACCGGCCGCGGTCCCAGCACCCGTTCAGCGGCCGGAGGCAGCGCAGCCCCCGGCGCCCCGGAGTTTCGGCACCTTCCTGCTCGATGGCCGCCCCCTGCAGCAGCTGCAGCTGGAGCAGATCACCTATCTGGGCGATTGTCCCGGCGAGGAGCTGCGCGAGATCCGGGGCGTCTCGTTCCTGGCGGCGGCGCCACCGGCGCCCTACCAGCGGATCGTGATCCAGAACCTGAGCACCGGCGGGTTCACCGACCGTGAATACGACGAACGGCGCTCCAGCTCCCAGACCTTCTCGGTGGCCCCAGGGATGGGGCAGCGGGGCAGCGTGCTCACCCTGGCGCCAGGACCCAACAGCTTCTCCTACGTGGTGCGTCAGCGCCTGCAGAACGTGACCGTGGACCAGGGCAGCGCGGTTCTGCCGGTGAGCGTGAACCGCCTCAATCTCAACCGCACCTTCGAGGAGGTGCGGGAGGAGGCCTACTGCAGCGGCGAGAAAAACCGCAGCCCACGCACTCCTCTGGAACGCTGCAGCGGGGGCCTGATCACGCTTGAGCGCATCGGCATCTGCCCGGGCGGCCGCAGCACCACTCTTTCGCTGGAGACCCTCGGGAGCGGTTACCAGCCGGGCACCCGGCCCGGTGGCGGGGCCAACTGGAATGGTGGTGGTGGCGGCTGGAACGGAGGCGGCTCCTGGGGTGGCGGCGGCTGGAATGGCCGCCCTCCCCAACCCCAGCCGCGCTGAGGGCCTCAGCCCGGCGCGGTCAGCGGGCCAGGCCCAGCAACCCCACCACCAGCTCGGCGGCGAGCATCAGGCCGCAGAGGAGCGCCAGGACGCGGTAGGTCCAGGGGGGACTGATCCGGCCCACCCCGCTGGTGTCGAGCCCCGAGCGTTGGCTGAATTCCGCCAGAAAGGCCTCGAAGCGGTCGATCCGCTGGGGCAGCAGAAAGGCCCCGCCGCCGGCATCGCGCACGTAGTACACGCGGCCACCCTGGCTGGTGCCCACGGGGGTGAGGGCGGTCATCGCAGGCCAGCCCAGCTGCCAGCCGCGGCGCAGCAGCCAGGCGCACCAGGCCGGATGGCCGACCCTCAGGCCCTCGGCATCAAGCTCCACCCGTTCACTGGTGATCGCCAGCACCAGCAGAAAGCCCGAGGGCACCGCCAGCAGCAGGGCCGTTCGCAGGCCCGCCGGGGCCAGCAACGGCAGCGGCAGCACCAGCGCCAGGTAGAGGGCGAGCAGGGTGAAGCGAATCAGAGGCGCCATCGGATGAAGGGAGCGCTCGGCAGGATCCACGGCGGAGGGCATGGCATTCAGCGGTCGTCGGCGGAGCCAGGCAGCGGCTCGATCACCTCGGAGGGGGTGTAACGGCCGCCGAACACCTCGGCTTCACGACCCTTCCAGAATTCACCCAGCTGCATCAGGTCGGCGTGGGCCTGCTGGAGCCGTTCGAGATACTCCTGCGGATTCATGTCGGCCTGGGCCTCGCGCAGCTTGGCCAGGCGCAGCAGGTGCAGGTTCCAGGGCTTGGCGAGCTCGCCGCGGGCTTCGAAATAGCGGGCCAGGTCCCTGGAGGGAGGCAGGGGAGGGATGGCCATCGGGCAGCCGTGTAGACGCGAGACTCAGCCTATGGAGACGGACTGCTGGGCTGTGACCATCGGCCGCGGCTGGCAGCCTGGAAACCGAAGCGCCCGCTGACGGGCGCCGGCGGTTCAGCCCTCGCCATCCCAGCGGTAGAGCTCCGGCCGCAGATCGGCGTGGTAGCGGGTGCCGGCCGGATGGGTGGGGCCGTACTCGCCGGGAATGCAGTCGGCCAGCAGCAGGGTGGGCTCCCGGCGGGCCGCCACCAGCACATCGCCGTGGGGGCCGCAGACGATGCTGTTGCCCAGATAGGCCGCCATCACAGTGCCGTTCACGCGTTCCTCAGCGCAGCGGTTGGCATAGGCCACGAAGCAGCCGTTTTCGAACGCATGGGCGGGGATCAGGGTGCGCGACACATCCGGGTAGGGGCGGTCGGTGCGGCGGCCGTCGCTGAGCTGGGCCCAGGCATCGGCGGCGGTGGGGATCAGCACCAGCCGGGCGCCGAGCAGGGAGAGGCGGCGGGTGAGCTCGGGAAACTCGGCCTCGTAGCAGTTGAGCAGCCCCACGCCGATGCCGTTCACGGGCTGCACCGTGAACGGCGGGCCCTCCTCGGGGTGCCCATAGCCGGGGCTCCAGCAGCGCTGTTCATCGGGACCCCAGAGATGGGTCTTGCGGTAGTTGCGCAGCAGCGAGCCATCCGGGCCGAACAGAGCGATGGCGTCGTAAAAGCGCTCCATGCCGGCCACCTGCGCCCGCTCCGGGTAGGGGCAGGCGACCGCCAGCCCGTGGTGCCGCGCCGCGGCCGCCACGCGCTGCAGGCTGGGGCCGTCGACGGGTTCGGCCAGCTGTCGCGCCAGCTCGGGGGTGACGATGTAGCCGCTGAGGTAGAGCTCAGGGAAGGCGAGCAGCTGGGCGCCGTGGCTGGCGGCCAGCGCGCAGACCACTTCAAGACGGTCAAGATTCGCGGCCACGGCCCCGGGGGTGGCGGCATCACCGCTACCCTGCCAGAGCGCCAGCCGCAGCCCCTCGCCGGGGGCCGGCGGCGCCGGGCGCAGAAAGCTGTGCAGGCGGAGGTGGAGGGGCATCGTGGAGGAGCCGATGAACCTCCAGGCCGGCGCCGGGGGTGTTCCCCATCCCGACGGATCTGATCCAACAGTGAGATGTCAGCCAGCCACTGACCCACAGCCAGCGCTGGAGCGAGGCAGCAGCCCACAAGATGGCATGAGTCGATGAATCGCTGCGTTCAGGTCATGTGGGCAGGGCATCCACGCTGCGGTAGCCATCGCCGGATGCCGTGTGAGCTGCGTTGCTGCGGAACTCCTCGCCGGCGCTGAGCTCGTGGGTGATCACTTCCAGGCCGGTGAGCTGATGGGCCCCGAAGCTGCGCAGGAAGGGCACATCGGCGGCGTCTCGGCCGCGTGCGATCAGCACCCGGCCGCAGCGGGGGATGTTGTGGCGGGCATCGAAGACATGCCAGCGATCGCAGAGGAAGGCTTCGAACCAGGCGGAGAAATCAACCGGTGCCGTGCCCTGCGGGATGCCGGTGTAGCCGAGGTAGCCGGTGCAGTAGCGGGCGGGGATGTTGAGGCAGCGGCAGAGGCTGATCGCCAGATGGGCGTAGTCGCGGCAGACCCCGGCACCTGCGGCAACAGACTGGCTGGCGCTTTGATGCGGCCGTGAGGCGCTGTAGTCGAAGCGGATCCGTTCATGCACCCAATCGCAGATGGCCTGCACCAGGGGCCAACCGGGAGGAATCCCCGCGAAGGTGCTCCAGGCCAGGTGCATCAGGGCGGCCGTGTCGCAGTAGGTGCTGGCGTTGAGGTAGCGGTAGGTGTCCACCGGCAGCGCCTCCACCGGGCAGGCGCGCAGGGCGGCCTGCACCGGATCGGTGGCATCCGTGCAGCGCAGGGTGGTGGCG
>Ga0169931_10002368_pt1 | contig 30801 bp, 39 predicted proteins | sample Kivu_15m_20L_FD_129675 | JGI IMG/M metagenome (GOLD analysis project Ga0169931, IMG submission 129675) | Freshwater microbial communities from Lake Kivu, Western Province, Rwanda to study Microbial Dark Matter (Phase II) - Kivu_15m_20L... | ecosystem: Environmental > Aquatic > Freshwater > Lake...
AAAAAGGCCGCAGCCAAAAAGGCGGCAGCAAAGCGCAAGGCAGACGCAAAAAAGGCCGCCCTTAAGAGGGCTATGAAGAAAAAGGCGGCAGCAAAAAAGGCGGCAGCAAAGCGCAAGACGTCTACTAAGAAAAGCGCAACCTCTGCGCGCAGTCCTACCAAACGGGCCACCAAGAAGGCAGCCGCAAAAAGGCAAGCAAAAAGAAGAACAAGAAAGCAGTGAGTTGCTCTTAGCTCTAAATATAAGGCCTTTGCAATCGTTATCCTGTAAATGAAAAAGCGTGGAATGATAATTGCACTTGCAGGTGTGGTGATGTTGGTTGCCTCATTCGCTGTAGCGGTGTCTGTGCTGGAACAGGGCGCCATTGGCGGAGACTTTTCTTTACCGGTTCTGCTTGAGGGCATGTTTGATCAGGTCTCAGACAACGCATCCTTGTATCCTGGAGAGACAACCTATTTCTCATTTGATGCTACTTCCGGAACGGACCAGGTACTGTGGGGGCTGCAGATATTGGACTACCGTGGGGGTGATAGGGTGAGTGTATCGATCTCAAACATCTATGGCGACGATTTCGGAACGGTCGAATCTGATCAGCCGGCGTTTTTTAACACACTGGCAGTTCCGCAGAGTGATGTTCTCAACTTTATGGTAGAAAACAAGGGAGGCCGCCAGATCACTGTGGTGATGATGTTTACAAAAAATCCGGAGCAGCAAGATCGCCTTGTGGACCAGAACTCACCCCTCGGCAGGATGCTTATCCCGCTTGCAGCAGTAGGATTTCTGCTCTTATTCGGGATAATAGTGATTATCGCCGGAGCGATAATCATGGTGTATGATTATAAAAAAAGGCAGAACTCAGAATCGTCTAGTTATCTTTGATTATCAGCTCGCCGTATTTTCCCTTTGCGAGTGAGACCTCGCCTTTGAAGGTGTTGGTGTATGCGTTTTTGAATGCGACTTTTGATCCGTTCTTGACTTTGGTGATGTCGTCGCCCCACAAGGCAATCTTGATCTCCCCTGCCTCGTCTACCAAGTATGCATTGCACACCTCTGTAGTCCCGCCAGTTTTGAGATTCACAGTCCGCGGCTCTTCCATTCTATCTATGGTTCCTTCTATGTCTATTCTGTTTCGCATGTTTTTAGCTTGTTCTGTGGTTACCACGAATTGGATCGTGCAAAAACCTGTAATAAGTTTTTTAATTTATCCAAAATCCGAGCAAAAAATTGCATTTTTTGCAGGCCAGTTAAGAAAACATGCGCTCTGTTGCTATATCAGTTATATACTCTTACCTGAAAACTGCTCTTGCAGGGGTATCGAAGCCCGGTCAACCGAGAGGGACTCAAGATCCTAATAGGAAATCCCTTCCCTCAGGGGTTCGTGGGTTCAAATCCCACCCCCTGCATCTTTGCATCTAAAACAAGCCTTGAGGCTCTAGACCTCTATAATTTCTGCAGATCTGACGTTGTGGTTTGACAGGGTTCTGTGCAACTGCGCCACGGATTCGTCACGAAAAATAAGGTTACACCTATAACACTTCCACACCCTGGCGCTCATGGGTATAATAACGCATTCTTAAAATTTAAGGATATTGGACGATTCGTCCACTTTTTTCCCAATTGGGATCAAAAATGCAAAAATTTGCATTTTTTTGATCAAATAATGACAATTCTGCAGCCTGCTATCCCAAACCAATTTAGTTGAGGCGAAAAAAACACTGCTGTGGCCGACATCCTTGAGATCTTCTCACAGCTTTGGTACTTTGGTGCCTTCCTCTTCATGTATGTGATGAGCGCCGCACCCATCCTGATGCCTCCAACATGGATAGTCCTTGCATCCTTTCACGCACTTGATCCGAGCCTGAACCCTGTTGTCCTGGCACTGGTGGGTGCAAGCGGCGCGACCCTGGGCCGATTCACACTTGCGCACATGACATCCTACTTTCGCAGGTTTTTGAGCAGCGAAAGAAAATCAAACCTTGACAAAATACAGGGCTACCTGCAACGAAAGAGGATGGGATATTTCATCGCCTCGTTCCTGTTTGGGACTACGCCCCTTCCATCCAACATGCTGTTCATAACGTATGGGCTGATGAAGGTAAGGAGCGCCCAGATATACTCCGGATACTGGCTGGGCAGGGTGATCGCATATTACGTGATGCTCTCAGCAAGCACCATCGTCCTTACGCCCTTTCTGCAACTGTTTGAGGAAAGATATGTTGGCGTCATAATAATGGACGTGATGAGCATCGCGATGCTGGTCTTCTTTGCATCGATAAACTGGAACGTTTTGATCTCAGAAAGGAAGATAAGATTTGTCAAGCCAAAGTTCTGGAAGATGTGATATGGGCAGTCTAGAGTTGTTGCAAGAATATGTGAAAACCCGAATGCGCGGGGATTCCGCGCATGACTTTGCCCACATAATGCGCGTGTATGATAATGCAAAAAGGATAGCAAAGCATGAAAAAGCCGACTCTGAACTTGTGCTTGCCGCCGCCTTGCTCCACGATATTGTATCGTTCCCAAAATCGGACAAGAGATCAAAGGCGGCCTCCATGAAGAGCGCGAAGGAGGCGCAAAAAATTCTTGCCAATTACAGTTATACAAAAAAAGAGATACGGATAATCTCAGACGCAATACGGGATCACAGTTACTCAAGAAACAGGACCTCGAAAACTCTGGAAGGGAGAATCCTTCAGGACGCAGACCGACTAGATGCGCTGGGGGCAATCGGAATTGCAAGAACCTTCTCCGTCGGAGGCGCAGAGTCCCGCCCGATATATTCCGCATCGGATCCCTTCTGCAAAACGCGCACACCTGACGACAAGTCGTGGACCGTGGATCATTTTTTCCGCAAATTATTACTTCTGGAAAAACAAATGAATACAAGATATGCAAAAAAAGAGGCCAAAAAGCGGACCGAATTCATGAAACGGTTCCTCGCACAGCTGGACAGCGAAATCTAGCCGTAGTCGATATACCTTTTGTACCGTTTTTCTATTTCGGGGTTGCCGCCGCTTAAGATCTTATGCTCCTCCTCTTTGTACCTGTTCTGCATGTACTTTTTTATCGGGGCAAACTGCTCGCCGTTCGGCAGCACCTGATCCATATCCTTCAGCATGCCAAAGTACGCTATCACCTTGTCCCTAAACTCGGCCTCCGTGGGCTTTTTGATTCCGTTCAGCCTAAAGTACATGGATGCCAAGCTTGCCCCCACCACATGCGGCAGAAGGTCGTATGCCCGCTCTATCTCAAAACGCTCGTCGTCTCTCATTTACCAAGATGCTCTGCCATCTTTTTTGCAAAATATGTCACTATCATGTCTGCCCCCGCGCGCTTTATGGAGTAAAGTATCTCCGACATGATGTCCGTCTCATTTATCCACCCCTGTTTGGCAGCTCCCTTGACAAGGGCGTACTCGCCTGATACACTGTATGCTGATACTGGCACGTTGAACCTCCGCCTTGTCTCAGATATCAGATCAAGGTACGCAAGAGCGGGCTTTACCATCACAATGTCCACTCCCTCGTTTACGTCAAGCTCAATCTCACGCAGGGCCTCCCGGGGGTTCGTGAATGGCACCTGGTACGTCTTTCTGTCTCCAAACTGCGGCGCGCAGTCCGCTGCGTCCCTGAAAGGATTGTAAAAGGATGATCTGTGTTTTGCAGAGTGCGACATTATTCCAACATCGGTAAAGCCGCCATCGTCCAAAGCATTCCTGATTGCCTTTACCTGCCCGTCCATCATCGCAGAGGGTGACACTATGTCCACGCCGGATTTTGCCTGGCTCAGGGCGACCTCCGATAGAACCTTGAGGCTGACATCGTTATCGATCACGTTTCCACTGATTATGCCGCAGTGTCCGGATGATGTGTACTGACACAGGCATACGTCTGCCATGATTACAATGCTGTCGCCAAAACTCTTCTTCACCTCCGAGATTGCCCTCTGGACAATCCCGTTCTCCGCAAACGCCCCGCTTCCACCCTCATCCTTTTTTTCAGGTATGCCGAAAAGCATCACTGCTGGAATTCCCAGATTTTTTATCTGTTCGACTTCCCTCGTGACCTCGGAGAGGGGAAGACGCTGGATGTCGGGCATCGAGTCCACAGTTATTCGCTCCTTGAGATTTTCCTGCACAAAAACGGGGCATATGAGGTCGTTTGCCGAAAGGGTGACCTCCTGAACAAGGCTGCGTATCTTCTCGGTCCTTCTGAGCCTTCTTAGCCGTCTTGCCGGAAACGAGGCTGACATGATAAAAATCGTCCTTGATTCAATATAATCCTAGACTCTATTCTTCTTTTTTCTTGTAATCGAAAAGTTTTGCCGCTGCACTGAGTATGTCGCCATCTTCGTGCTCTGAGGCCTTTCTGAGGTTGTTCATCGGGGCAGATATGATTCCCTCGACTATTGCCTTTGTAAGGTCGTCTATTATCTTGATTTTAGACTGGTCCGTCTCGCCCAGCATTCGGAGCGCCTTTTCAAGCTCCTTTGTCCTCTTCGAGTCGATGTCCTTGAATATCTCCTTTACCACCGGCTCCACCTCCAATCTTTTCATCTGCGCCTGTAGTACTGCTGCCTCTTCGCTAATTATTTTTTCCGCGCTTACGCGCTGGTGCGAGCGGTACTTGATGTTCTTTTCCACCATTTCCGCTATCTGGTCAAGGTTCATCATCTTTATTCTGTTGATTGTGGCGACCCGCTCGTCGACGGTTCTTGGGTTGGAAAGGTCAAGGATCATCATGCCGCTCTTCTTTTCCTTCATCGCCTCCCTGATCCTGTCATAAGTTACAAGAAAATAGGGGGCTATGGTCGCCACAAACAGGACGTCATAGTTTGAAAACCCGGACAGCGTATCTTCAAACTCTATTGGAATTCCTCCAACGGTCTCCGCAAACGCGGTGGACCTCTGCATGGTCCTGCTTGTCACAAAGAACCTGTAGCCTCTTTTGTTGAGCGATTTTGCAACCATGGTGGCCGCCTCACCAGTGCCGATCAGCAGTATGTTTTTTGACTTTAGGTCGTCGATGTTCTCCTCAGCAAGCTTGACTGCCATTGAGCCTACGGATACGGTCCCCTTGTTTATCCCGGTGGCATTCCTGACCCGGGTTCCTATCCTGATTGCCTTGTCGAACAAGGTGTTAAGGTACTCGCCGGACGTCCTCATCTCTCGCGCGGAGATTATTGCGTCCTTGACCTGTCCGAGAATCTGCTCCTCGCCTACCACCATGGAGTCAAGGCCGGACGTTAGTCTCAAAATGTGTTCGAGCACCTCACTGTCCGAGGACATCTCAAAATTCTCCTTGAATGCAACCTCTTCGAGTCCTGCAAGCGATGCCCACGTCTTTTTGATCTTCTCTATATTGGGATTTTCAGTAGAGCCGAAAATCTCGACACGGTTGCATGTTTGCAAAATCACTATCTCATCAAGCCCTGAATGCTTTCTAAATGACTCGTATGCCGAGTCTATATCCTTGAATGTGAATTTCTCCAGTATGTGAATAGGGGAGTTTCTAAATGTCACGCGTGCGTTTATGATGCTGCTCATTTCCATTCGCCCAGTATCCTCATTATCTCTCTTTGTGCACTTGGCAAATCATCTTCTTCTAATAACTGTTTTATCTTTCCGTTATTTAAGACGGAGTACAGAAACTTTTTCCTCTCCAATACTGTTGGGATCTTCTTCTTTGCCGCGTCCCTTGCCATCTCCTGCAGCCTTATGTGGTAGATGTCCTCCTTGTCGATTATCTCACTGAAGACCTTCTCTGCCTTCATCTTGATCCTTCTTGCCATGGCAGGGCTCTTGCCGCCAGTTGAGATCGCAATCTGGACGGTATCCTGTATGTTTATCACCGAAGGATGCGCAAAGTCTGAGACTGCCGGATCGTCAGATGCATACGCGTAGGCGCGCATGGACTTTGCCTTCTCAACTATAACCCTGTTCATCTCTTTGTCGTCAGTGGCCGCCATGACCAGTATCGGATCGTATTCTGCGAGGAACTCGGCGTTCAGTATCTTGGTTTTTCTAAGCTCTATCTTTCCCTCCGAGGCGAGGCTCTGGATTTGCGTGCTGACACTATCCGATATCACAAGGATGCGGCAGTCCTGGGTCAGCAACGAGTTTACCTTCTTTAAGCCCTCTCCGCCCGCTCCTACCACTATGACCAATCTGCCCCTGAGATTTAGGTCAACAATCACGATCAGGGCAGACCCAAAATTGTATTTATATGATTGCCAAAATCTCGTTACATTTTTAATTAAAACAATAACCTTACAGGGAATATGAGCCAGATGGACTCCCTTGACAAAGAAATTCTAAACGAGATCCAGTGGTCCTTTCCTCTTGTAGTAGAGCCATACAGGGAGCTTGCAGGAAGATTCAACATTACCGTAGACGAGATGAAAAAAAGAATTGCGTCGCTAAAGGAGCGTGGCGTGCTAAGGCAGCTTTCGGCAATATTTGACACAAGAAGGCTCGGATACAAAAGCTCCCTTGTCGCAATGGCAATAGATCCGGACAAGCTAGAGTATGTGGCAAGTCAGATTAATCGGCACCCGGGCGTCAGTCACAACTACGAGAGAAACCACGAGTACAACCTGTGGTTCACATTGGCCACTCCGCCGGGAAGCGACCTAAAGACGGAAGTTGACAAGTTCTCAAAGCTTGCGGGGATCCGCAAGGTTCGGCTCTTGCCGACAATCAAGCTGTTCAAAATAGGCGTCAAGCTGGACATGGTAGACGACAAAAAGAAAGAGGTTGCACCAACGGAAGAAAAAAAGGCAGTCAAGGACGTCAAGTTTACCCCGACCGAGGAGGACAAGAAGTTCATCCGACAGCTGCAAAAGGACCTACAGGTAACCGACAGACCGTTCCTCTCAGCGGCGCAAAGCCTCGGCATGACCGAGGAGCAGGTGTTTGAAAAGCTCAGATATTACGAGGAAATTGGCGTGATGCGCAGGTTTGCGGCAATACTAAGACACCGCGATGCCGGCTTTACCGCAAACGGCATGATAGTCTGGAAGGTGCCGGAAGAAAAGATCGAGGAGGTCGGGGCCACACTGGGATCGTTCCCGCAGATAAGTCATTGCTATCAAAGGCCAGTGTATGCGGACTGGCCGTACAACGTGTTTTCAATGGTTCACTGCAAATCGGTTAAGGAGGCAGAGGACATGTCAAAGGAGATACAAAAACACATCCACGTTGACGATTACAGAATCTTGTTCAGCTCGCGCGAGTTCAAAAAGACGCGCGTGGAGTACTTTGTGGAACACCAGTTCAATCTGGAAGAGACAGTAGCTGCCCGGGTCTGAACCGCTAGGCTGACGTAGCAGTAGCCTTAATCTCGTATGGGGGCCACTTGGAATACATCGCTGCAATCTCTGCCATGTCCGCGCCTGACAGATATTTTCCGTCGGACATTGCGGTAAACTGCTCTATCTCCTCAATGCTTACCACCGTTGGGAGCACCGATGACACCGGATCCTTTGAGAGTATGAACTTGATTGCAAGCTCCGTGATGCTCAACCCGTTCCTGTCTGCGATTGGCCTCAGCTGCTCGACCTTGTCAAGTGCGGACCTTATCCACTCGCCCTTTCTTACGGAGCGGTGATCCTTTTCGTCTATCTTTGTGCCTGCGTTCACCTTTCCTGTAAGTATTCCTGACGCATCTGGGACTCGCACCAGGATTCCGACGTTAGTTCTCGCCGCCTCTTCGATAAGCTCGTTCCCGGGCGTCTGCTCGAGGATGTTGTAGACCGTTTGCACTGCGGAGACATTCTTGCGCCTCATCGCCTCAATGCCCTCATCGGCCCAGCCGATTGCTGGCCCAAGCGCCACCTGGTAGGTGCCTATGGTGCCTTCGTTTATCTTGTTATCAAGTGTATGAAATATCGTGTCGTCCCTAATGTGGTTCATCTTCGGGTTGTGCAGCCCGTAAACGTCGATGTGGTCAGTCTGCAGCCTCGCCAGGCTGTTCCTCAGAGCGTGCTCTGTGAACAGCGGATCGAACCTCTGTGGGAGCTCGCTGTGGCCTATCTGGGAGGCACCCTCAAACTCGTAACCGTACTTTGTTGAGATTACTATCTCATCGCGCATTCCTTTGAACACCTCGCCTATCAGCCTCTCGCTTTTTCCCTTGCCGTACATGTCCCCTGTTTCAAAAAAGTTGATTCCTACATCGTAAGCGCGCTTGAGCATCCTTTTTGCCTCGTCCTCCTCTATCTTCTTGCCCCACCAGTCGAGCGCAATCGTCCATGCTCCAAATCCTATCTCTGAGACCTTTATGCCGCTCTTTCCTAGCGTTCTGTATCTCAACTCGTAACCTCCAAGAACCTCTCAAGTCTTACCTTGATTTCTGACTCGCTCAATACAGGTATTCCAGCTTCCGGATTTGCATTTATGTCTATCCAAGATTTGCATCCGTGGTACTCTGGTTTGATTGGTATGTGGACTGCGGGGATCTTGTACGTCCTAAGCAATACTGCCTTCAGTGTTTTTTGCGGCATCCAGCTGACCCTGGCCTTTATGTATGGGTCGCTCCAGATGTGAAATTCAGAGAGGGCGGATATCTTTTCCAATGATGCAAGGTCGGCCTCTGCAACCACCTCAGCGTACGATGTGATCACGTTTTGTCCCTCGTCCGGCCTGTCCTTTACAACGTCAAGGTATCTCGCAAACTGCGGCTTTATGTTATCAAGGCTTTGGTGCTCAAACGTCGGAAACAGGAAGAATTTTTTTGACTCTATCACAAACCCGGATGCTGCTTCGAGTATGCCGCCCTTGCGCAAAAGGACCGTCTGGTCCCCTGCCTCTAGCGCCCTGACCACCGTTGCCCACTCTTTTAACGCGTTCATCTATCCGAGACTGGTGATGAGGGGGACGATATCTTTTTTGACGCAGACGATCATGGGGGTGTCCTGCTGGACGTACCTTGAGACCTTGGTCTCCCTGAGCTCCATGATCAGGTCCTGGAACGCATGGAGGTCGTCGGTCTCAAAGGCCAGCATAAAGTCCTCATCGTGTATGCCAAAAGAATAGGTTGTGTTTAGTGTGATCTGGGGATACTTGTGGCCCACAGTAATGTGCTCATCCATCATGGCCTTTCTCTGCTCGAGGGGAAGCAGGTACCACTCTCTGGTCTTGATGAACGGGTAAACTATGACGTATTTTTTGGATTCCGACCCCTCCACAAACGCGGGCGTTCTGCCGGTTTTGGCGTAAATCGAGGGCCTAGTGGACGACATGTACACCCTAGAAGCGATGATGTATTTTCCAAACACGGTCGAGTAGATCTTTGATATGGCACCTTGAATCTCCTCGACGCTCTCGGCTGCAAACCACAAAAGAAACTCCGCATCGTCCCTCAGTCCAAGTGTCGAGTACACCCTGCACTTTACCTTGGAGTTTCTGATTATCTGTTCCACCTCCTTTGCCGATTCCTCCTTTGCCAGGTCCGCCATCCACCTCCACTTTGGGTCTATCTTGAAAAACGAGAAATTGAAAAACATGCGCAGCGACTCTTCCATGGGAAGCATCCCTTGCTACCATATTTAACAATAATCTCATTTCTCAGTTTCTACAAGATACGGGGTAACGCTTAACTGTCATTTTGCCGTATCTGGGATGTGAGGCAGAGACTCCTTTTTCTGTGCACCTGTACTGGCCTTGAGCTGATGACTGCTATTGGGGTGACTCTGTATCTTTTGTACCTTGGACAGTCCACACTGGCGTTGATTTCTGCGGTCATATTTTCCAAAGTTATCGTATTTCACTTTGCAGTTGACATGCATGAAAGGATAATGTCAAAGACTGCAATCTGCAAAAGGGGCGCTTGGGTGAAATGTTAATTTTGCCTTCTGCCAGTATGTGGCCATGAGCTATGTAGGGCACCCGGTGGATGTGATAAAAAAGCTCCACGCCGAAGGAAAGTGGGACGAGATGGAATCCTTTTGCAAAAGCATGCTAGATGAGGATCCGCAGGACATGATTGCGCTTCAGAATCTGTCTTCTGCCTACCTCCGGCTGCAAAAGTTCGAGGACGCCGTGTCCTGCTGCGAGTCCGTGCTGGCGTTAAATGAGTATGACGAATATGCGCTGAAGAACAAAATCTACGCGCTTGAGCGGATGCACATGCACAAGGACGTGATGGAATGCTGTGAGAAGATACTGGAGAAAAACGGCTCAGACAACTGGGCCCTTGACAGCAAAGGTCTTGCACTGAACGACCTTGCGCGGCACGATGAGGCGCTGTCATGCTACGACCTGTCGCTAAAGTACGACCCAAACGACATTACTGCGCTGGTGAACAAGGCTGTGACACTCTCGTTTTTGCAGAGGTACAGGGAGGCAGTCCAGTGTTATGACAGGGCGCAAAGGGTGGGCAGTTCCATCAGGGGCCTCGCCATTGCAAAATCCGAGGCATACCAAAAGCTCGGAATGGAGGACGATGCATTCTTGTCAGCGCAGGGAATGCTCGATGACGACATTGCCAGATTCAAAGAGCAGGCAAGGCAAAAAAAGATGCGAGTCTTTGACCTATTCTGCCTCAACGAGTTCAACGAACTTGAGGAAAAGGAACGACAACACCAACAAAAGATGGACTCACGGCTCTGATACTTCCAGTACCTTTTGCCTTGATCTGTGGCCTGACTTTATGGTGATGCTCGATGACGACCTGCCAAGGTGTTTTGCAATCTTTTTTATGACTTCAAGGTTTGCCTCTCCTCCGACGGGCCTGGCCCTGACACCTATGGTAATTCTATCCCCGCTTACCGTGAGAAAATCTCTGTTAAACTCTACTGTCACGAAATACAGCAACTACGCGTTGAGTATCCACTCGTAGCCTTTTTGCTCAAGCTCGTCTGCCAGTCCTGCATCGCCTGACTTGATGACCTTTCCTTGGGCAAATACGTGGACATAGTCAAGCTTTTTGAGGAACTTGAGGATTCTTGCATAATGTGTTATAACAATGACTGTCGCATCGGGTGTGGACACGTCGCTTATTGCCTTTGCAACTGCCTGGACTGCGTCGATGTCAAGACCCGAGTCCGGCTCATCCAGTATGGATACCTTTGGCTTTAGCACTGCCATCTGGAGAACCTCCGACCTTTTCTTCTCGCCCCCCGAGAATCCCTCGTTGAGATACCTTCCAAGAAAGTCGTCCCTAAGACCTACAGTCTGCAGGTTCTTCTTTAGATAATTTTGAAACTCTCTTACTGTGATGAATACCTCCCTGTCGCTGCTCTGCAGGGACTTGCTCAGCGCATTGTATGCCGTCCTAAGAAAATGCGAATAACCTACCCCTGAGACCTCTGTGGGGTACTGGAACCCTAGGAACAGCCCCTTTTTTGCACGCTCGTCGGTCGAGGCGTTTGTAATGTCCTCCCCGTCAAGTAGTATCTTTCCTTGTGTGACCTCGTATTTTGGGTGACCAAGAAGCGTGTATGCCAGAGTGCTCTTACCAGATCCGTTTGGGCCCATGATTGCGTGTATCTCTCCGGGACCCGTCTTTAGGTTGACCCCTTTGAGAATTGGCTTTCCCTCTCTTTGGACATGGAGGTCGACGATCTCAAGCACTGCCATATGCAAAAAGTGTATTTTTCTCTATATAACCCCGACGGATTTTAGCTAGTCCTAATGTGGAAAAACAAAAAAGAAGGGAGGTTAGTTTTTGGCAAATGTCGGTCTTAGCGTCAGATTGAGCTTGTAGCACGAGAGTATCTCTTTGCATCTGTTTCGGATTGTGACCTCGGTTACCCCGGCCACACTAGATACGTCCCTTTGCAGGACGTTCTGGCCTAGCAGGATGGAGCCTATGTACAAGTAAGCGGCGGCAATACCGTTTGGCGCCTTGCCGTCCGCGACGTTCATGTCCTTTGTCTTTTCCGCAATCTCCAAGGCAAGTCTTTCGACCCTGACGTCTGTGTTTGTCAGGTTTGATATCTTGGAGATGTACTTGTCCATGGCTATTACCGGCGCTGTCACCGAGCCTAGCTCCATGACGAGCGTGCGATAGTATTTTGCCGCAAGCTTTGTCTTCATCTTGAGGTCCTTTGATAGGCCTGTGCCGGCGCATATCTCCTCAAGGGATCTCACAACATTGCACTGCTTGCACGCCATGTATATCACGGCTGAGGCGATGCACGCAACTGATTTCCCCTTTACCTCCATGTGGGAGTCCAGATTCCTGTAGATCTTTGATGCCGTTTCCAACACGTTGTCGGAAAGCGACTGGTTCTGGCACGTGGCCCCGATCACTGACAAAACGTTTGCCAGTCTTCTCTCTCGCGGGGACGAGACCCTGACTCTTTGTTGCCACTTTCTCAGATTATGCATCTGGCTGGCAACCTGATAGTTGATCGTTTTCCCACTAAAGTCCTTTGTGGATATGGAAATCTCTGTTGCAATACCTAGGTCGTGTTGTGAATATGTTGTCTGTCCGCTTGCCCGAGTCGTCCTTTGTCTTTCTTCGAGGCTTGAGCTCTTTGATTCTGGACCATAGTCTGCCAACTGCTCCATGACGACGATTCCGCACATGGAGCAGATTCGCTCCCCACTTGACATGTCATCAACTAGCGATGACTTGCATTCTGGGCAGCATGTTTGTAGTTCTGCTATGTTCATTTTCTTCTTCTCCTAGTTTTTTGGCTTCTTGCAGGTTCGCTAAGGAAGTACACCTTTGTGCCGACGTACTTTTTGATGTTGTTCGTCAGAGATATTGCTGACGCGTATGGGCTTGAAACAGGACCGATAAGCTCCGTGACCTTTGCGATTCTTCTTCCGGACTCGTCACAAACGTAGTCGCCTTCGTCTAGCTGTCCCCTGAGTCGTATGATGACCCTGCCACTACTGGCCAAGTGCATAATTTCCCCTACCTCCTGCAATTATTACTCAACACAGTTGCCAGCTAATCATAGACTTCTGTCAACTTTACTTTAGCTCCGAGCTGAAACGAGTCTTATTTGGATTGTTTTGCCCTTTTTGCGACGAGCCGCTCGGATATCCTGAACAGGGTCTTGTTCTTTGGGGATTCTTTTGGAAGTATGATGTATCCGGACCTTACATACGCGCGTCTTGGAAAGCGCACCTTGTCATCCGACTCCGTGACCTCGATTCCCGCCTCCTTCGTGGCATCGATTAGTTCCTTCAGCGATGGGTCAAAGACGCACTTTTCCTTTGGGAGCCTCCTACCCATCCTCTTTGTAAGATTCTTGTTAAAATAATCCAGCCAGACTACGAAGTGCTCGTAATCTTTCATTCAATCACTTTATGAGAATTGCGTTGACAGTTCCGTGCTGCCCTGGCCTTGACACCACGCGGCACTTGCCGTCCTCAGTCTCCAGAACTGCGCCCTTTGAGATGACGCCGCGCCTTTGGTAGTCGTTGTTGGTTGCATTCTCAAGTACCTTGAGGATCTTTGTCTTTTTGACCTTGCCGTCGTTCAGCGCCAGGTTGACATAATCAATTGTTTTAAGTGCAGTCTTTACGATATTAGCTCTGACATTCCTTGTTACGGTTACCTGCGGGCCCACCACTGCCTCGTTTGGATACCTGTCCATGTCGTACTTTCTCCTTGTTCGGAGCGGGTGTCTTCTTCCGCCTGTTATCTTGCTTGTTGCAAGATTCTCAGTTGAGCGTTTCACAAGTCGGTTCTGGCGTACTCTAATTTATAGACAACGCCGCGTCTATGCTTGCTGCTCGATTGGTTTTGGGGCAGCAGCTTGGGCCGGCCTCCTTATCTTCTTGAAGAGCTTTTCCTTGAGCACATCCGCATCGCCGCTTATTCCAAAGTATTTTTGGAACTTGGTGGTTGTGGTGTATATCTTGAGCCTGCCGACATTCTGATGCGATATGTAGTCAAGCTGCTCAAGCTCCTTTAGGTGCGAGTACACTCCGGTACCCCTCGTCTCGACGAGCTGCTTTGATGAGATTGGCTGCATGTATGCGATATATGAGAGCGTCTTTAGCGTGGCGTTTGCAAGTATGGGCTTTGAGGCGTACCTGCGGATGACGCCTGTGAACTCGGGCTTTAGCTGAAATACATACGAGCCGTCAGGAAGAGACGAAATCTCAAGGGCCCTGAATGCCGTCTTTACCTTTTTCTCGAGCGTCCCGAGTAGCGCAAGCGTCTTTGTCCTGGACTCGGTCCCTGAGGCCTTGATAAGCTCCTCGACTGAGAGCGGGCGGCCTGCAGAGTAGAGCGCAGCCTCAATCCTTGCCATGGCCTCGCCCTCGTCCTCAACTTTGACCATGTTGCGCACCTGCCTGCCGTATTATGGTGATCTTGATGTCGTCCTCTGCCTGCTCAAGGTCCACCTTCTGGTCCCTTGCCAGAAACAGTATGGCAAAAAAGCACCTTATAGAGTCCGTGGTGTCGAGGTCGGCAATTATGTTCTGAAGAAAGCCAAACCCGCTGGGACCTATCTTGCGGAGTATGAGGTCCTCGTATTTTCCTATGATGTTCTCAAGCGACACGAAATAATCCTTAAAGTCCGGTACCTCCACCGGCTCAAACTTTAGCTGGCTGCCCCTCCTGGACCTTGGGTTTGCTATGGTGCCGATAAGGTTCTCCAAAAGATCCAGCAGCTCATCAAGGGTGACGGGGTACGTGGCCTCGTGTCTATACGGTATGTTGAGAAGCTGTATGTCGACATCGACCCTCTCCCTTAGCGGCTTTTTTTCCATGGCCGCCTTTTGCAGGGCAAATATCCTTTCCACCTTCATCCTGTGGATGAGGGACGATGAGAGGGCGGCCATTCCTGCAACACGCAGGTCCTTTTTGTCTCCCTTTCTTAGTATGGCTATGAGCAGCTCGAGTATCTGGACTATGTTTATCTCCCAGACGTCCTTTTTGGCGATGGTGTTGGGGTTAAACAGGATGCTCACTGGGGCCTGCGCGATGTTTTCTACTCCGTCCTGGCTCAACAATGAAATTCATTCCTTGCTCAATAATACTGTGGGGCTCTACTTTTTTGCCTCTCCCTGTCAACTCTTATATTGCAATCGCAGCTGAGGACTCCTAATGAAGGCTGCACGAATAGTAGAGCCGCAAAAGCCACTTGTAATTTCTGACATTGACACCCCAAAGCCAAAGGATGCCGAGGTGGTAGTCAAGGTAAAGTCGGTAGGCGTGTGCCACAGCGACCTGCACCTGTGGGAAGGCGGGTACGATACGGGAGACGGTTTTATGAAGGTCACAGACAGGGGCGTAAAATTCCCGGTGACTCCTGGACACGAGATAGTGGGTACCATAACTGAGATCGGCCAGTCGGTCCAGGGATTCTCGGTAGGACAGGACGTGCTTGTCTACCCGTGGATAGGCTGTGGTATATGCCCTGCCTGCCGGGTGGGAAACGACAACCTGTGCGATGCCCCTCGCTCACTTGGGGTATTCCAGAACGGAGGATACGCAGAATACGTGCTTGTACCGCATTTCAAATTCCTTGCAAGAATCGACGGGCTCGATCCCGATGCCGCTGCCTCGCTAGCATGTTCGGGGCTTACCGCATATACTGCGATAAAGAAGGCAAACGCAAACTCGCGCCACAACGTGGTGATATTCGGCGCAGGGGGGCTCGGGCTCATGGGGGTGCAGATAGCAAGGGCAGTTACCCGCGCTAACATAATCTGTGTAGATATAGACGATGAAAAGCTAAAGACGGCAAAGGACCTTGGGGCCGACAGCACGGTCAACTCAAAGGATCCGGACGCGGTACAGAAGATAATCTCGCTCTGTGACGGCAAGGGGGCCGACAGCGTGATAGACTTTGTAAACGCGCCACCGACCGTAAAAATGGGGCTTGCGGTGCTCCGAAAACGCGGCAGCCTGGTCCTGGTGGGCCTGTTCGGCGGCTCTATCGATCTTTCACTTGTGACCATCCCGCTCAAGGCCATCACTATACTGGGAGCATACACTGGAAACTATAACGACATGCTCGAGCTTGTGGGGCTGGCAAAGAGGGGCGTCATAAAGTCGGTTGTCTCCAAAAAGTACCAACTTTCCGAGGCAAACGCGGCGCTTGAGGATCTAAGGGCCCGCAAGATTCTGGGAAGGGCTGTCATAAACCCGTAGCGCGCTCATTAATTATTAAATAACGCAAGTGCTGCCACACATGCATGAAGAAAATAGAGGCAATAGTGCGATCTCAGAATTTTACCGATCTCAAATCCAAGATACTAAAGGTGGGCTCTTACATCATTGCAAAGCACAACATCTCAAACGATGAGATCTTTGAAAAGCAGTCCGGCTCCAGGCTCGGAAGCACGGGCATCAGGAGCGTGCCGCTGGTAAAAATCGAGCTCGTCGTTCCCGACGTGGACGCAAAGCAGGTCATCAAGATAATCTCCAGCTCATCTGGAATAAGGCCTTCGGACGGCGGCAAGATCTTCGTATCGGAGATGACCGAGGTTGTGGACATGGCCACCCTTGAGGGGGAAAAGGATCTGGAGGCGGCAGAGCAGCAAAACACCAGGAGGAGCAGGCTCGTGCCGCTGCAAAAATATACGCTTCTCAAGGTGGAGGAGTTTTACGAGCAGAACAAGGAGATGCTGCAGGCAAGCTACAAGGTAAAGTCGTTCTCGGACTTTGTGAATTTCTGCATAGTGCAGCACCTTGCCGTATTTGAGGAAAAGATCAAGTCGCACAAGACAGTGTATGACCTGAACACCGTCTGAACTAAGGCGACGCCCCACGGCGCTTTGTCTGTATGTCTACAGTCTCATCTATGGTGGAGATGAATATCTTTCCGTCCCCACTGGAGCCGGTACTGGCAATCTCTAGTACCGCGTTGACTATCTGATCCGCCTTGGGGTCGTCCACCACAGTTATGATCGTGGCAAGAATGTTGTACTCTGCCTGCTGGGTGCTCGTGCCGCGCAGGCTCTGAAGCGAGGGCCTTGACCCCTTTCCGCGCCCCTTTGACTCTATTATGGTGATGCCGCCAACGCCTATGCCTTCGATCTCGGAGACGACAAGACTCAGCCTGTTTGCCGGTATTACTATCTCAAGGCGCTTCACACGGTCCTATTTTCTGCACCCTAGAAAATAATTTCGCTTTTTTCCAGATGTGACTCTAACTATATAGGAGAATATAGTGTATGTAGAACACGCTTTAATTACATTGGTTTTGAGCATGCGTATGGGCCAGTGGCTGTCGTGGGTAAAGTCGAACGAAAAAGAGATCCTTACAATTCTGGACAATCTTGCGCTAAAGGCAAAGGAGACCTCTGAGCAGCTGGTCGGGATGCTCTCAGACATGGAAAAGTCCTCGGAATACCAGTCGAAAATAAAGGCCCTTGAGCGCGAGGCCGACGATCTGACAAGGTCGATCTTTGCGGAGCTTAACAAGACGTTCATCACGCCGCTTGACAGGGAGGACATACAGAGAATTGCCTCAAAGACGGACGATGTCATAGACTATATCGAAGGGATTGCGGGAAGGATAGCCAGCTACCACATATCGTCGGCACCACCGTACATGCTAGATATTGCAAAGGAGCTGAACGCTGCAATCCGGGAGGTGGAGCTGCTGATCTCAAGGCTCAGGCAGCTCAAGGCGGACAAGTCGCTTGTCGAACACTGCAGAAAAATAAGCGACATTGAGCACAAAATCGACGAGCTGTACCGGGCCGCAGTTGGGCAGCTTTTTGACACCAACGACGCAGTCAATATCATTAAACTGAAAGACATCTACGAAGCGATTGAGGCTGCCTCAGACAGATGCCTTGACGTGGCAGACGTAATAGAAGACATCGTCCTCAAATACACTTAGACATGTACGAACTGGCAATAGGGGCTATAGTGGCAGCTTTAATCTTTGATTTTGTCAACGGCTGGAACGACGCTGCAAACTCTGTTGCCACCGTGATAGGGACGCGCGTCCTAAAGCCGCTGCACGCAGTGATTCTGTCCGCGGCCGCAAACTTCATAGGGCCGTTCATCTTTGGCGTCGCAGTAGCAACTACGATAGCAAAGGGAATCTTGAACCCTGAGGATGTCACCATATACATGATAATAGGCGGGCTCATCGGCGCAACGTCGTGGGCCTCAATATGCACATACTTTGGGCTCCCGATATCTGTGAGCCACTCTCTGATAGGGGGGCTGATAGGCACCGGGATAGCCGTGGTGGGATTTGAAAAGCTGCTGCTCGACGGGCTCACAAAGGTGCTGATAGGGATAGTGGCATCTCCGATTGGGGGGATAATTGCAGGCGTGCTGCTCACCACAATCATCATAACAATATTTGCGAAAAAAAAGCCGGGGCCGGTGAACAAGACGTTTGGAAAGCTTCAGCTTCTCTCGTCCGCTTGGTTTGCGCTGACTCACGGCGCCAACGACGGACAAAAGACAATGGGGATCATAGTGCTGATACTGATGTCCGAGGGACTGCTGACCTCATTTGAGGTCCCGATATGGGTAATACTTGCGGCCTCATCGGCAATCGCCCTTGGTACGTTCGTTGGCGGGTTCAAGGTGATAAAGACGCTGGGATTGAGGATTGCAAGGCTCAGGCCGTACCAAGGGTTTGCGGCAGAGACTGGAGGGGGCGTGATACTTGCAGTATTTGCATCGCTTGGGATACCTGCAAGCACTACCCACGCGATAACCGGCTCAATCATGGGTGCGGGGGCGGCAAGGCGCAAGCACGCAGTAAGGTGGAAGGTTGGAAAGCAGATTGTGGTAGCCTGGCTAATCACAATACCTGGGAGCGCCGCAATCGCGTTTGCCGCAACTACGCTCATCAACATGATTGTGGGGGCATGATGCGGCTTGTCCGGAACTGGATGTCAACTTTTTCATCAGGGTGTGTTTACTAGTTAAACAGCTAATGTAAAATAAAACGCATCACAAGGCACCGCGTGGCGGAAAAAAAACCCGACTTTGATCTGGCATTGACGCACCTGAGAAACAACCAGATAATGGCTGCATACAACATGCTGGCGGGCATCGCCGAGTCGATAAAAAAGGACGACCCGATAAAGGCCGCCCTGTCGTACGTACTGCTCTCAGAGTGCAGGGTCAGGCAGAACCGCGACTTTGCATCGGAATCGACGGAGGCTGCCAAACTGTTCGCATCTTATGCGAAGAGCCGCAAGGACTATTATGCCAAGTCGGCGTACCTTTGCGCCGCAAAGTGCTACCTCCGGGCATCAAAGTACGACGAGGCAAAGAAGGCATTTGAGATGTCCAAGGGATTTGAGATTGCGGACACGGTGCAGGATCAGAGGCCAATAATATCTGTGGACGACAGCAAGGCAATAGTGCTAAAGCTTGAGAACCATCTTGAGAACCTCGGATACACCAACATACATTCGGCGTCAAACGGGAACGAGGCACTAAAGGTCGTGAAAAAACTGCTAAAGCAGAACCCAATAGTGCTCCTTGACATGGGGCTGCCCGACATCACGGGCGATGTCGTGGCAAGCAAGATTCTGCAGGAAAAGCCAGACACACAGATAATCCTGATAACTGCGGATGAAAAGACCGCCAAGAGGGTCAAGGATACCATAAGCTCCGGCGTCGTTGCGTTCATTCAAAAACCGTTCACAATAAGTGAGCTTCGCGATGCGCTGCAGACTGCCGAGTCAGAGTATGCGATGCTAGAGAAGTAGCAGCGACATGTTCACTATGTTGACGTTCTTAAAGTCAAACTTTGTAATCCTGTAGTCTATTATGTCGTCTGAGAACCTCTCGATTATCTTTGAGCCGGGGTTCTTTATCCCGCGCTCGGACCTTAGCACTATCAGCATGTTCCACTCACCCTCCATGTTTGCGACAAGAAGGTAGTACGGCAGTGACACTGTGTGCTCCCTGACAGATTCTTTGATGGAGTCCAGCGACTTTGTGACCTTGAACTTTAGGAACAACGCCTCGTAGTCATTTGACTCTGCAACGTCGGTGAGCACTGCCTTGTAGCCCTTGATGATGCCGCTTTTTTCCAGCCTCTCGATTCTCTTCCTGATGGTCCTGTCAGACACGTCGTGACCCATCTTGCGAAGCTCGACTGCGATCTCCTTTGAGGGGGTCCTGGCGTTAACGTTTAGTATCTCTATTATCTTCTGGTCGACCTTGTCAAGGTTGGACCATGCGTCTCCGCTCATCACATTCTGAAAAGATAGGTGGCTTTTGAATATTTTGTAGCAAATGCGCCGAATTGGGCAAAACCCATGCTATCTGTCACTGGGCAAAGCCCGGAAGGAATCATATGTGATGTGAACAAAAAATTAGGGATTGTTTTCAGACAACCTGCCTTCTTGTCATGATTATGGCACTGGTTATTCCACCTATCAGGATTATGGCTACTATGGAGCCAAACTCTGGAATTACGGTGGTGCCGGAAATCGTGACCGACTCGGTGCCTTTTGGAATCTGGACCGATATGACCCTGACCGATTCATCCGCCGACAAACTGTCTTGGCCGACTATCTTCTGGTCCGCATATACGACAAAGGCCTTGTCTGCGTTTTGCGAATCCTTTGAGTCCAGTATGGTTCTTGGGATGCTCATGGACAGCTTTCCGCCATCGTCAGCCTCGGTTCGAAGCACTAACGCCTTACTCTCAATATCCACCGTTGCCTCGAACACCTCGACATCCTGTCCGTGGACGAACATCTCGCCAACGTACGCTATGGGTGTCTGCATGGTAACTATTGGTATGCTTGCCGCCATCGATCTTGGACCCATAACCAACACGGTATCGCTACCCCTTACTGTAGCGTAGACTTTGTGCGATGCGGAATCGACTACAACGTCCCATGCCAACGCTCCTGACTCTATGGTGCCGACTATCTGGTTCGTCCTCCCGTCGATCTTTGCAATCTTGTTCTGTTGAAGATACGTGACGTAAATCTGGTGTTCCTCAGAGTCAACCGATATTGCTTGCGTGTCGTCACCAACGTATATGCTGTCTATCATCTTCTCGTCTATGGTGTTCAGAACCGCCACATGGTGCTCTCCGCGGTGGGTTATGTATGCCAGATGCTCCATCTCGTCTATTGCAATCCCCCAGGGGGCGGTGCCAGTCTTCAATGTGCTGCTTATTGTGTGCGTGATCTTTCCGCCCTCTTCAATTGGACTAAGAAACGTAATCTCGTTTCCTGCCAAGCTGGCGACTAGGACCTTGCCTGTAAACTGGTCCACCTTGAGGGCGTATGGGTGCCTTGACACGGGAATCTTTTCCAGAACCTCGTTGGTCTTGGTGTCAATTGCTGCGATGTAGTTTGCGTTATAATTTGCAACATACAAGATTCCGGTGCCGTGCATGTGATCCAGTGCAACCCCACCGGTGACAAGCGTCAGGTATTCCTGCCTGTCGTCTCCGGGTGAGTGCCAGACGGTGATCTCCGAATCTGGAAGATCTATGGTCTTGACGTACTTGCCGGTACTCAGCTCGTATACGTCTATTCCGCCGCTTTCAAAAGTTGCAACGTACAATACGTCACTCTCAAGAACCGCCTCGACCGCTACGGCCCCGGCGGACGTGGTTATGGTCTTGACCACCTCGTCAGTCCTAATGTCGATTACGGATACCTCACGCTCTCCCAAACTGGAGACGTAAAGGTGCCCCTCCTCGATTGTCATCTTCATGGGGCTGCGCCCTACGTGTACCTCCTTTGATACGTGGTGAGCAAACGCGCCGGGCATGCCTATTGATACTGCCAATGTCAAAATTAGCCCAAAAGCTAAGATCTTGCCATTCATTGAGTTTGAAAGAATGCGTGCTTTAGTTAAAGTGGGAAGACGAATATCAAGTCCGATAATCAATTATTGGCCCGCATGGGCGGCTATGGCCGGTTTTGACCCCCTCATAATCCAATCGTTCTTATTTGGATTGCCACTAGTACAGGCATGTCATATGACAGAAAAATGTACCCCTGTACATGTTCCGATTGCGGCAAGCAGTCAGAGGTACCATTTGAACCAAAACCGGACAGACCAGTCTATTGCACTGAGTGTCTTCCAAAGCACAGAAAACCAAGATTTCAAAGAAGTAGATTCTAAGTTTTAGTTGTCTATTAGTTGAATATCTGATTTTTAGGGAGTTTTTTTATTTTTTTATGTTATTTTTAGTGTATCTGCCGCCGTTCGTATGAAATTATGAGGTTTTCACTGCATCCAAACACGTGCTAATATTCGACGAACGGCCACACGTTTCATTGCATCGCATTCCCACAGCCATTGTAATCGATGATGACAGGGAGACCGTCTCTGTGTTCTGCGAGTACCTTGGGCTCATTGATGTCAGCGTCCTTGGGACAGGTTACAACGGAAAGGAGGCAGTGGAAATGTTTGAGAAGGTGAGGCCAGATGTGGTGTTCTTGGATTTGCTTATGCCCGACTATGACGGATTCTATGCTCTGGAGAGGATAAAACAGATGGACTCGGAGGCAAACGTGGCGGTCATAACTGCCGACCGACTTGACGAGAGGGACATGGAAAGACTCGAACGTCTGTGCCCATCCAAGATAGTGATGAAGCCGTTCGAGGTGGAGCAGATTATCTCCATGATGGACAATTTTAGAAGATGACGCGGATCAAATCTCGACCTTGATTTTAGTGCTTACTGGTTAATAGGGGCAACGTGTAACGGCGTGACTGATGAGCAAACCGGTCACCTGCGGCTGTAAAGCATGCACATGTCCATTCAAATCCGAGTCAAACAGCAGCATGTGCCTTCCATGCATGATGAATCTGTGCGCAATTCCTAGTGCAGTGCAATGCAGTGTCTGCTATCGACGCTAGTGCGTACCTACTCGTTATATCAAAATAACACAAACACCTGCCATGCAAACACAGATAATCGAGGATACAAAAAAGGACAAAATCCTTGAGGCCATCTCAGACAGGTACTCTAGAATAATCTTGGAGGCCACCATGAGCAAGCCAAAGACCGCCATTGAGATAAGCAAAGAGTATGACATCCCGATATCTACGGTTTACCGGAGGCTGCAGACGCTGCATGATGGGAACCTACTGGGGATATCCGGTGCCATAAGCGATGAAGGAAAGAAATTCTTCATGTACAAAAGCAAGGTGAGAGAGGTTTTGACGTCATTTGACGGTTCCACGGTGCAGATCTCAGTCATTCCCAACGTGCAGGAATAACCAATCCTTCATTTTTCACACACATTTTGGCCGGCTTACGTAAAGCATTGTTCTCACGCAGGCAAATTATCGCACCTGATAATCATTGTTGAGAAAGGTATCACCACCATAAATTGCTCCTTCGAGCACGGCTTGCATGGTAGGACAAAACACAATCCTTGCTGCAGTCGTTATAGGGTTTACCGTAACGATATTTGGCGTCTTTGTGTGGCCCTTCTGGAACCTGATCCCGGCGTACGTTACCGAGGAGGTCCTGATAATCTACGTGGATGATCAGGGAAGGTGCGTAGCACAGACTACTGACAACTATCTGGTGCCCATTGGAAGGTGCGATGCCGAGGTGGGCGAGATAGTGGTCGCAGAATACGACGTAAAGGTAAAAGAGCGCATGGTCCAATCTATCAGGAAGCTCTGATCCTTCTTTTTTCTACTGACGCGGCGCTGCTGCCTGTAATTTTCTGCAACGCTGGATCTTGCAAGGCCCTGGTGTGCATGGGCGCACATGCGATCGTCTATATAGAAAATGGGAGGACACCGTAAATCTGTAAACTATAGTGATTCTACACAAATAACATACCTTGCGAGCACAGCACATGAGACATGTATACACAACGACAATTCTAGCAATCTTGGTAGGTTCTCTGATCTCACAGGCCGCGCTGGCCCAGAACCAGTTCACAGTCACCGGAGCCGGGGCGACGTTTCCGTTTCCGCTGATTGACCTGTGGAGGGTCAAGTACAACCAGGAACACCCGAACATCAACTTGAACTATCAGTCCATAGGCAGCGGCGGGGGGATAAAGCAGCACACCGAAAAGACGGTAAACTTTGGCGCGTCGGATGCCCCAATGACCGACAAGGAGATGGCTGGGGCCCCCAACACGCTTCACATACCTGAGGCAATAGGCGGAGTGACGATCTCCTACAACATACCTGAGGTGCCACAGAAGGGATTGAAACTAACTGGCGCTCAGCTTGCAGACATATTTCTTGGCAAGATAACCAAGTGGAATGATCCGTCGATAGCGGCAATAAACCCGGGACTTAGCCTTCCAGACAGGGACATCATAACGGTGCACCGCTCCGATGGCTCCGGCACGACATTTGTCTTTACGGAATACCTGAGCATGGTGAGCCAGGAATGGCATGACGTGGTAGGTACAGGAAAGAGCGTTCCTTGGCCGTCTGGAATAGGCTCTGCAGGAAACGAGGGGGTTGCGGCAACTGTGCGCACCACCCCGTACTCGATAGGATACGTGGAACTTGCATACGCGTTCCAGAACAACATGTCCTATGCCTTTATGCAGAATGCAGACGGCACAGCGTTCGTCGAGCCTACGATGGATACCATATCTGCGGCTGCGGCAGGAGCTGCCCCGACACTTCCGGAAGCCCACGAAAGCTGGGTAGGCGTGTCAATCAACAATGCGCCAGGCCCGAACTCGTACCCGATATCGAGCTTTACGTACCTTCTGCTGTATGAGAACTTGGACATTGCCACCCCCAGCAAAGAGCACGCAATGGCCACTGTGAATATAATCAAGTGGATGATAAGCGACGGACAAAGGTACGCGCCGGAACTGCTGTACGTACCAATCCCTGCGGATGTAACGCAAATTGGAGTACGGGGACTTGAGCGGGTCACATACAACGAGCAGCCACTGCTTGGCCAGGCAATGGCACAGCCGACTTCGCCCCAGCAGACATCTGACGGGGATGGAGGGTGCCTGATTGCGACTGCCGCATTCGGCTCTGAGCTTGCGCCGCAGGTGCAGATGCTAAGGGAGGTGCGAGACGGCGTCCTGTATAACACCAAATCCGGAACGAACTTTATGGGCGGATTCAATACACTGTACTACTCGTTCAGCCCGACCGTAGCGGACTGGGAGAGGGACAACCCCGCATTCAAGGAAGCAGTCAAGGTTGCGATAACTCCGATGCTCTCAACACTGTCAATCCTCAATGTGGTCGAGATTGACTCTGAGCACGAGATGCTAGGATACGGAATCGGGATAATACTGCTCAACTTGGGCATCTACTTTGTCGCCCCGGCAGCTGTAATCCTGAAGCTAAAGTCCAAACTAAAGCGAAGACTTTAGTTCCAATCTTTTTTATTTTTTATTCTCGCCGTAAGGTCTACGATCAGACCACTATGACTTCCTGCTCTATGAGGTACTGGATTCCGGACATGAAGTCGTCCTCCGTTATGTGTCCCTGATAGTACCACAGCGCGTTGTTTTTGAACCATCCAGGTATTGCCTTGTTCTGGTTGTTCGATATAGGCAGGCTCTCGTCCACTATAATCACGTTCTGCCTTATCAGCTCCGATATCCTGTCTGCAAACTGCGCATCCCCGATGGACCCCTCATACCACCATCTTGCGTACTGCTTTACCCATGTTGGTACTATTTTTCTTATCTCCTCTGGCGCTCCGACCACGTCATAGATTGTCTTTTGTGGGAACTGCGCGTCAAACCACTCCCTGAAGGCCTCCTCGTTTTCGTACCTGTCGATATAGTACTGGGGGGAGTGGGCAGGGTCAGGGAAGCTGGACACGTGGGTCGGCTCGTAGCCCACTATCTCGTATATGGAAAATCCCGGGAATGTGGCCTCAAACCACCTTCTGAACTCTGGCTCGTTTTCATACCTGTCGATATAATGCTGCGGCGACCTTGATGGGTCGGGAAAGCCCCTGACTGTGACCTTTGGTTTCTCAGGAGTTTCTTTTGGGATGCTGACCTTCTCTGGCTGCGAGGGCTTTGCGCCTTCTGGAATGGTAAACTGGAACGCCTTTTCCGCAGTCTGGCTGTTATAGGACACCATCACTGTGTAGGTTCCGGGAATCTGCCACTTGGGGCCCTCTGCCTCGAACATGGCGGAAAACGAGCCGGACGCCGGGGGGACAAACTGCCTTATGTCTGGCATGTCGGAGGCGCTTCTTATCTGGATTATCACGAACTCACCCTGCACATACTGTACCTTTCCTGATACCTTAATGGCGTCCCCGTAACTGTACGACTGCCTGTCAAGCGTAACTGAAGGCTCTGCAAACGCGTTGGCGCAAAGTGCGACTCCGAGAATTAGCGCCATAAACAATACTTGTGTCTTTATCATGTTCCCAAATCTTGGTCGCTAGCATAGCGTACTTAAGGCTTGTTCATCATTTATGGCATGCCAATTCGGAATCATGACATCTCATCTAATTCTGGACGGCGAGCCTTGCATTACCCAGATCCAGATTTTAATACCTTGACGCACTTTGTACTGTATGAATACTCCTTTTTGGAGAAGGGACATCTGCTCCGACTGCAAGAGGGTAAAGTGCCAAAAAGGGTGTAACTGTGACTGCCACTGGGACAGGAGCAGATAGCGTGCAACTCGATGGACCTCAGGCGCGGTACGTTTGAGTAACTTTGTTACGTGTCAAAAGTGGACAACTGTTTTAATTTGAATGTACAAATACGTGGTATGAACGCAAAAACCAAGTACGCAATACCTGCACTGGCGGCAGCGGTTGCGCTGATGTTTGCGGCCGTTACGCCATATGTGATGGCAGACCAGGACTCAGAAAAGGCCTGGAAGTACGGGGCAAAACATCACAAACACACGATCCAAGTCGACGGGTTCGTAGGCAGCATACCGATAACCAAAGACACAGACAAGGCGTCTCTCAAAGAACAGATCACAGTCTCGCTAAGCGAGGCAGCGGAGGGCCTTGATGTCTACAAGGGAAAAATCGGCATTGCCGCAAATGAAAACGGCGACAAGTTCCTTGTATGGAAGCTGATCTCAATGGAAAAAAGCGAGGACTCTACGGGCATGACCATAACAGTCCATGTGGTGGATGCCGGCAATGTGGAAAACAGGGCCCAGATGGTAAAAGAGTTTGATCTTTCGGCCAAAGAGAAGGTACGCGGCGAGTCAAAAGGGCTGTAATCAGCATCTAGTGTGCCGAACTACTGAGTAGACCTCAGTTTTTCTTATTTTATTTTGGATGGTTGTTTGTCGTGTTGCCAAATGACCTTGTACTCAGGCATCACGTGCATGCGGTTCTGCCTGCGCTATATCGGCTGCTCGTGATCTGAGCCCTTGGGTTTTTTCTCCTTGTTTCCTAGCACTGCAACTTTGATGAGGTAAATGATGCTGAGGGTGATCTCTACTGCCATTGCAACTAGCAGGAATGCGGCGATCTGCACTATGAAGTTTGGAATGTCTAGCAGCCTTGTCTTGAGCTCGTTGAGATCGAAAAATGTCGGGCTTAGCAGGAATATGCCCAGCAGCGCAAATGGGAGGAGCTTTGCCAAGTCCTTGGAAAGATCCTCATTGTAATACGCGGCAATTCTGACAGCTATGATTAGCGAGCTTGAGACAAGAAAGACTGTCTGCACCGACATGTTCTGGGCAAGGAAGAACATGAACATCGAGTACACTATGAACCAGAGGAATATGACTATGGGAAAAATGAAAAAGTTGGTCGCAATGTATGCTGCCACCCTTGGGGCCGCGGACACCTTCATCCCGTTTGCCTTCATTCTCTGGCCCCTGATGCGCTGCTCTATGTTGAATGAGAACATGTCCTTTTTCGCAAGGAACCTGTAAAAGTGGAATATGAATACGCCGTATATCACCATGCCTATGGAAAAGCCGACAAGATCGTAGATGGAAGAGTCCTGGGTGATGTTCCTTACTATCTCATCAAGGTGATCCCTGATGATTTCCTCTGAGACGTGTGGGATGTCTACTGCCGCAAGCGCGGATGGGATGGATCCGAGCAAGATAAGAAATGCAAGCAGAAGTGTTGTGCGCAAACAATACGAATCTACGGCTGCGCGATTTTAGTCTTGTGAAAGACCGTTCTGTCTGCTGTGCTGTGGGTGGCACTTTGTAACAAATGCCGCAGCTGATCGGCAATTTCGACAACAAAAATAAACAAATGTCATGCAGAGAACGTCGCTTGTTTTTAGAATGGCTCACAAAGGACGGCAAACTGCTGATATCGGTGCGCATGGTGCGTACGTTTTCCTACGGGTTTCTGAGCGTAATACTTGCAATATACCTGAATCTGGTGGGGTTTGATGGGCTTTTAATTGGGATTGTACTGTCCGCAACGCTTGCAAACAGCGTAATCTTTAACCTGTTTTCAAGCTTTTTTGCAGACAGAATCGGGAGAAAGAAGGTCCTGATTGCCTACGCGCTGATGATGTCTGCTTCCGGGGCGATATTTCTTTTCACGGAAAACTATGCGGCGCTTGTAGCTGCCGCATTCATAGGGACAATTAACGTTACTGGGGCAGAGACTGGGGCCTTTCTGTCGCTTGAGCAGGCAATGCTGCCGCAGACAATCAAGGCGGCAAAAAAGCGAAACGCGGTGTTTGCCCTGTATAACATGGTGGGCACGTTCGCAATGGCAGCGGGAATTCTTCTTGCCGGGCTGCCGCAGATCCTGCAGCAGCAGGGGGTGGCCGAGGTTGACTCTTTCAAACCACTCTTTCTTTTGTACGTGGTGGCAGGAGTGGTAGTTGCATTACTCTACTGCTTTCTGACGCCAAAGATTGAAGTCCGTGCAGCAGACGGCTCTGCAAAGCCGCCGCCTTCCACCTTATCACCGAGGTCAAAGCAGATTATACTGAAACTGTCCTCGCTCTTTGCCCTTGACTCGTTCGCAGGCGGTTTTGTGATCCAGAGTATCGTCTCGTTCTGGTTTTTCACAAAGTTTGGGGTCGACCTTGCCACGATATCTCTGGTTCTCTCGGCAGCCGGAGTACTCACGGCAATATCGTATTTTTTTGCGGCAAAGCTGGCAGACAAAATAGGGCTGATAAACACCATGGTCTTTACGCATATCCCATCAAACATACTGATGATTCTGGTGGCAGTGGCGCCAACATTTCATATTGCCATGGGGCTATACCTTGCCAGGATGGGCCTTGCGCAGATGGATGTTCCTACAAGGCAGGCATACATCGTGGGCGTTGTGCAAGAGAGCGAGCGCACCGCCACTGCGGGAATAACAAACACTGCACGCAATATATCGCAGGCAATAAGCCCGTCTATAGCTGGCGTACTGATACAGTCACTATGGCTTTCGGCGCCGTTTGTGATCGGCGGACTTCTAAAGATTGCATATGATGTTGGAATATTTGTCAATTTCAGAAAGATAAAGCCTGACACTGAGACGGATTGACGTGCGGCCGATTGTATGCAGAATGTCTGTATATTGTCGCAAAATACTATAGATTGCCATTACTCTGATTGGGACTCAAAGCGTCATTCATACACCGGCGAATGCCCCTGCAGCGACTTTATCTTCTTACTGGTCACCTTGTGGCGGTTTTGCATTCTTATGTCCTTGATTGATTTTTTCGTAGCCAGACCCCCGTCCTTGTCGTTTTTACCATCTGGTTTTTTGTCGGATTGGATTGGGGCCGGGGTATGGTGTTTGAACGTATAGCTGACGCTTGCCCTATCAACTACCCGTATGCTTTTTTTCTTTCATGGTATGATTCCTGTCCACATGATCGCTTGTGAGACCAATTGAGAAAAAGCACAACCTAGTGTCACGACGCTCCAAAAAGTACAACTCTGTTTTATGGCGAATAACTTACTGTGAACACTGGGTTAGGATTATTTTTTGTAAAATTTAAGTTTTTACGCCATGGCTGAGCGAGGTAAATTTTCACGGCATGGCTATTTTGCAGACCATTTCTTCATCCAGTGAAGCAGGTTTATCATCGATGAGACTAGCTCCTGTCCTTTTTTTGTCAGCGTGTACTCTACGCGCGGGGGGATCTCGTTGTACGAGTGCCTCTCCAGTATGCCACTCTTTTCCAGATCCTTGAGCCTGCTTGCGAGCGTCTTGCTTGATATTCCCCTAAGTGCCTCTTTGAACTGCTTGTGCCGCACAGGAGACGTACTGCAGCACAGCGGTATGAGTATCTCTAACGTGCCCCTCTTTGTAAGCAGACACCTGAGTCTGTCTGTCTCCGCCATCAAATCACCTGCGTCGTATCCTTGAAAACGGTTTTCCTGATACACCGGGAGAGATTTTCTTTTAGTTTCCATAATTACACCAACTGTATATCGGTCGCCTCGACCGCTTAAATAGTTTACTTGAGAAACTATCACGAGGTGAAAATAATGGACAATAACAATCAGTGCGTCATTACAATACAATGTAATGGAAAACAAGTATGTACAATAACTGGCTCGTGCAGTTGTGCGGATGGATGTAATTGCAGCTGCTAAAAGCGGTTACAATTTTTTATTTATTTCAGATCTTCCAGTTTTGACAGTTTACACACAAACTCACTTCAAGTTGTGATTTGAGTTATAATTTCGAATGTGGAACAGATCTGGAAAATTCTTTTTATTCAAATAAGAGGCGAATCAAACTCAATGAACAAAAAAATACAGCTATATTCTATGCTCTTGATATTGCCGCTACTGACTGTGGTATTGGCATCTGGCATTGACGATGCTTCGGCGGTTCCACCGAAAAGTTATGGCTCAAAGAACAGCCAGGTTTGTGGAGATCAACTGTGCTCAGTCAAAACTAGCGCAAAATCTACAGCATCCGACAAGATGATGGAAAAGACATCCAACAAGATGATGGAAAAGACATCCAACAAGATGATGGAAAAGACATCCAACAAGATGATGGAAAAGACATCCAACAAGATGATGGAAAAGACATCCAACA
>Ga0169931_10002369_pt1 | contig 30794 bp, 25 predicted proteins | sample Kivu_15m_20L_FD_129675 | JGI IMG/M metagenome (GOLD analysis project Ga0169931, IMG submission 129675) | Freshwater microbial communities from Lake Kivu, Western Province, Rwanda to study Microbial Dark Matter (Phase II) - Kivu_15m_20L... | ecosystem: Environmental > Aquatic > Freshwater > Lake...
GCGGAGGGCACCGTGCCCGAGCGCCGACGTTTCTGCCAGGCGGGTAGGCCATGCACGGATGGTGTCCGATACGGGCGGGCGTCAAGACCGCGCTGGCCGCCCCTCATAATGCGGTAGCCCTGCCCTGAATGCGGCTCAGGTAGCGAGTAAACGCCCCGGTGACGTAACGCATCGGCGTCAGTGATCCGCGTTCTCGACCGACCCAGATCAAGTCGCGAGGATCGAAGGGTACCTGGTGTCTGCAGACGTCCGGGTTCAGGTTCCCATCGATGATCGTCTTGTTGTAGTGGCACATCTTTCGGATCTCGCGGGGATTATCCGGATTGCGATCGACGTGGGCGCCGGAGAAGGCGTCCTGAACGGTAAGTCTCCTGATCGTTGCCGCCAACCCCGAGCGTCGTGACCTGTCATGACAGTGGGGAAGCAACTGCGGAGCTGTAATCGCCGAGATCCCTCGCTACGCTCGGGCTAGTTTCTGGCGCGTTCCGCGCCAGAAACTAGCTTAACTGACGATACTGTCGCGGGTCACGATGGGGAGGGGACTTTGGACGCGCACTGCCTCGCGGCCGCGACTTCGGCTGCTGCATGCTCAGCGGCAACCTTCGTGGTCCAGCTCAGATCGCTTGGGGCTTTGGATTTGATGAAATGGCAAGTTCCCAGCGTTTCGCGAACGAGTTGGGCCGTAAACACCTTCTCCCGGACAAGCTCAGGCCAGGTCGACTTCAACGCGGCATGGGCCTCGCGAAGGCGATAGTGAGGGATGCCCACACATACGTGATGCGGCACGTGCCAATTGATGTCGTGCCAAAAAAACTCGACCCAGCGCGGGTAGCTGACGTGGATGCTTCCAGCGAGCTGTGCACGTTCGATTGTCCACTCCTTGCGATCAAGAAAGCGGGAGTCAGGTGACGTGTGATGAAAGAGCGTCGCCGTGCTCAATTGCGCGTGAAAGACCAATTGTGGAATCACGAACAAACAGATGAAACCGAACCAACCGGCGAGAACAACCGAACCAACGATCTCGATACTCGCGCAGATGAACACGAAAACGAGTGACCAACGCAGTTCACTGCGTGCCTCAGGGGAGAGTTTTTGATTGTTCCAGTCCTTGACACCCATCTTGATCGCGAGCCATGTGGTGTAGATGGAACCAAGAAAGAAGAATCGCGAACGTGTCTGGAGATAGATCCAACGGCTGAGTCGCGGCATCTTGCGCCACATGCGCCAGGTAACCGGCCGCCATGCAGGATCAAGATCGATGTGGTCCGTGTGGCGGTGATGGAGGTCGTGGTCGGCGCGCCAGACATGAAACGGCCACAGAGTGACGCTCGAACAAATGTGCCCGAAGATGTTGTTCATGCGCACCGATCGGGCGAACGAGCGGTGGCCACAGTCGTGCGCGAGGACGAAGAGCCCGCCCAAAGCAAGTCCCAGCAGAATCGCCAGCGGAAGCCCTAGTGCCCAAGTTGCGGTCGTCGACAGGTCTGCGCGGCTCACCATAACGATGGCGACGATGGCGATGATGGCAGTCGCAAAGTCACGCAGCAGGTAGCTGATCGAACGTCCGAGTGACGGGCGAAGGCAGTCAGCGGGAATGGAGCGGATGATCTTGCCGATGGTCAAATCTGGAGGCAGGGTGGGCGGCGTGGCCGTGTCGTTGGTGTTTTCCTGCAAGTAAACGATCTTCCAGTGAATTATGAGTAACGCGACACCCTGGTCATAGTTTGTTCGGTGTTCGCAGGCTGATGTGTCTGGGGGTCAGTCCCAAAATTCGCGTGCCATTTCCGGGGTAGCTGATGAGACCGGAATTGCAGGTCTCTCAGAGGAATAACTGGTCGGGCTAGCGGGATTCGAACCCACGACCTCACGCACCCCAAGCGTGCGCGCTACCAACTGCGCTATAGCCCGATCGCACCACTCGAATCCAACACCAAAATGTATCGAAAACTCGCTGCGATACCGATGGTTAACACGTGCCGAACGAGACGGTCAACCGCGACTCAGAACCCTTGCGCTGCGCATCTTTCGAAATAATCTCTGGGAACACGCCAAGGGTCTTTGGCGTCAACTCCTTGACGGATGGCGACGTGCTCGCGCCGGTCTCGACCCGAATCCTTGGTAACACCTCCCGTGCCCTGTAGAATGATCACAGGGCCCCCATTCAAGTAGTCAGTCAATCTGCAGTGTCCAAAGTCGGCATGCCCATCTGGCAGCGGCGGTCGTCGCAACCTCGACGCGCTCTGTGCCACAGGTCTGTCGCCCCGTTTCGATTCGTTGTTTCAGCGCCAGTCGCATCAGGGAGAAGCACTTGCCTTCTGCAGCGGTCATTCGTCACCTTGCTCTCGCGGTTGCGATTGCGCATTCGGCGCCGCTTTCTGCCAGCATTTCGGCGACAACGGACGCGGCGTGGACCAATGCCAACGCGCAGGTCAATGCCAATGCCGCGGCAAAGCCAAACTCGGCCAAGGTTCCGTCGCAGGCCAGCCTCGACCGGTTGTTTCCTACCGACGCCGTGGTGCGCAAACAGGTGCGGTTCTGGGAGCTGATCTTTCAGCGCTATCCGAGTTCCACAATCGTCATTCACGATTTCGACGAGCCTGATCGCATCGTTGATCTGATCGACTTTGTGATGTTTGCAGAACGCGACGGCAAGAAGGCCGTTCCTGTGCGCGAGGAGCGCGTCAAAGTTTCTACCCGATACCTTGAGCGGTATGCCATCGCGGTCGATCGATTTGCAGCAGAAGGTCGCGCAGCACTCAGGCACGGTGCGATCGAGAAGCGCTTGTGGAATGTTTATGGCGCAAGCCCCGAGTCGTTGCGCAGACTCCTCGAAGGACGGGTTCGTCTGCGCTCGCAATCGGGCCTTGCAGACACTTTTGTCGACGCGGCGAACAAGGCGCAGGACTATTTGCCCTACATGGAAAGCGTGTTTCGAACCTACGGGCTCCCTACTCGCCTCACGCGAATCGCGTTTGTTGAGTCGATGTTCAATTTCGAGGCTGTGTCGAAGGTCGGCGCGTCCGGACTGTGGCAGTTCATGCCGTCTACAGCGAAGCACTACATGTACGTCGGTCGATCGATCGACGAGCGAAACTCGCCGTACAAAGCCACGCGCGCGGCCGCTCAGTTGTTGAAGGACAATCACGAGATTCTTCGTTCCTGGCCGCTTGCCGTCACGGCTTACAATCACGGTGCCGCTGGCATGAATCGCGGCGCGCGCGAAGTCGGAAGTCGCGATCTCGGCAAGATTATTCGCGGCTACAGATCTGCGTCGTTTGGATTTGCGAGTCAGAACTTCTATGGAGAGTTCATCGCCGCAGCGAACACCTACGATTGGCTTATCGCCACTGGGCGGGTGCGCAAGCGTTCTCCCGTGAAGGACGACACGCCAATCACCCTGTCGCGGCCGATGACGATGCCGCAGCTGATGCGGACAACGGGACTCAGCGAAGAAACCATTCTGAAGCACAATGCCTGCATCCTGCCTTCTGCCTTTCGAACATACATGAACAAGCCTTTGCCAAAGGGCTACGAGATTCGCGTTCCAAACGGACGCGTCGCTCAGGTCAAGAAATCTTTGCAGTCGGGAAAACCGGCGGCGACCATTTCGAGGAGATAGGTCATGGCCTTGCGAAACATCACCGCCATCCTGCTGGTCTTGTGGTCCGGCACGTCGTTTGCGCAACGCGACATTCAGCAGGTTGAATCTGTGCTGGAGCGTCTTGAAAAGCGCTTGCTGGATGAAGAGGGCGAAACCCTCACGTTCGGCGAACGGGAGCTGCCGCCGGCGACGTTGCCGAAAGCTGAAGCCGACAAGAAGATTGCTATGCCACCGGCCAAGATTGAGGGGGAAGCCGAGGACGCATCTCGGATGCGTGAGATCACGACGGCCGTTTCCCAGCTTGAGAATCAGGTGGATCAACTCCTGTCTGATGTCGGCAAGACCCGGCAGAAGATCATGGAAGATGCACGCGTCGACAACGAAATCACGATCGAAGCAGCTCTTGGAGCAGCCGAGCTTGCGTCGATTCGCTCCATGCGGGTCAAGCTCGACGGTTACGACATCTACGATGTCAGCGATGATGCTGGGTTGTGGGTCCCAACAAACACGGTTCCGCTCTACTTCGGACCGCTCCAGGCCGGCAACCATCGCCTCGATCTGGAGGTACGAATGGTTCTGAAGCAGCGCGAGGGTCTACCGGTCAATTCCGATGTTTACCGTTTCGTCAGTCAGAGCTTCGAGCTCAAGATCCCTGACGGTCGCACACGCACCCGATATGTGGTTCGCCTTGCGGCGCCGCGCAACGCCGGGGAAAAGGCCTCGGCGACTCTCGAGATTATCAAGTCCGATTCACGCTCGGTCGACGGCGGCAGCGTGACAGGAACGCCCAATCCGCGGAGTCGAGGCTGATGCGTCAGACGCTGATGACATTGAGTGGGCTTGTCGCTGGGATGATCTTCGGCGACGCTGCGCTTGCCGTCGTGAGCGACGAGGCTCGCCTGAAGTCTCCGGAGTCGGAGTACGCCACTGCTCTGGTCGCTCTGGAGAATCTCGATCGGAAGCTGGATGCCGGGCGTGAGCTCGAAAAGCGCACTGGTCTTGGGCCGCAGGACGCTGCCGCCAATCGGGCGTGGGAGGCGGGGAACGCTGCGTTTGGCCGCGGCGAACACCTTGCCGTTATCCGCGAAATGAACAACTTCCTCAATCTGGTTCAGGTCCCTGAGACGGCGCGATACCTTCGTGCTCAATACATGCTCGGACGGGCGCACGACGCCGTTGGGTCCAATACTCGAGCGATGCGTGCCTTTCTGCGCTATCTGTCCAGCGTTCTGACGTACGACAAGCCCGACCATGCCGAGCTCCTCGATGTTCTGCGTCGCCTCGTGCCGCTTGCATCTCGTGACACGCCGGGCAGTCGCGCCGAACTCGGTCAGCTTTTGTCGTCGACTCTGGCACTCCAGCTTCCAGAGGAAGTAGCACCTGGCTTTGCGTATATTGCAGCCAAAGCTGCCGCGAGCTCCGGGCAAAACGGTATCGCTGCCGATCTCATCGAGCGCACGCTGACAAAAGGCGGGTCAGATCCCGCGCTGGCCGCACGCGCGCACTACTTTCGCGCGCTGCTGGCCCTTGGCAAGCGCGACTACGATGCTGCTGAAGAGAGTCTGACGACCGCTCTTCAGGTTGATGGAGCGGCCGCAGCCGATGTTCGCGATCTCGCGCATCTCGCTCTTGCGCGGATCGCAGTGCATCGGCGGAAGCCTTCGCTGGCATTGCGGCACTACAACGCGATCGACGAAGTTGCGCCGTCCTATCGCGAGGCTCTTTTTGAGAGCATCTATGTTCACCTCGATGCAGGTCAGGATCGGGAAGCCCGCAATCGGGCGCGTGTCTTCGTGAAGCAATATCCTGATGGCGCCGAAGCATTTCAGATTCGCGTCCTTCTTTCGATGCTCGACCTTCGCGCTGGCGATCTGTCTGGGGCGCGGTCAGGAATCGAGAACACCACGCAGACACTCACCTCGCTCACGGGATGGGTGGACCGTCGCCTGGGCGGCAAGGCCACACTTCGCTACAGCGAGCTTCGTGAACTCGTCGACCGAACGAGCGGGTTGATTCAGCAGCCGGCGGTGGTCGGAGAAGGAATGCGCGAGTTTGGTCGTCTTGCTGAAATCGCGGGTCGCCTTTCGGAAGCGCGCGGCGAGATCAGAAACCTTACCTACACGATGGGCCGCGCCAGCATCGAGCACTTGCGTCCTGACTTGGTCGCGCGGGCGGCTCAACTATCGGAGTTGGGCGAGGGAATCCTGCAAACTGGGCACAGACTCGCGGCTGTCGAACGCAATCTTTACGGCGATCGGCTCGACGAAATCCAAAAGCAGGAGCTTGAGGCAAGCGAACGGCGCAGGACCAAGCTCCTCACCGAGCCAGCCCGGATGCGTCGTCAGCTCGCGCAATGGGCGAGCTTTGCTGATCTTTCAGGCCTGACAACCGACCTCGCCCGCACGCAAGTTGCCGTTGACTCAGCGGAGGCCGAACTTGCAGCCAGCAGATTCCTGTCAAGCAATGCGGAGAATGAATCTGTTCGTGCGCAGCGCAAGCGTGAGATCGAAGCTCAGGAGGCGCGTCTCGGCAAAGCGCGCGACCAACTCGCCAGAGCACTGGAAGTGATCCGCAAGGAGAAGATTCGTGATCTCGTGGCGCAGAGTCCGCACCGCGCGCTTTCAAAGTTCGTGACCCAATACGCGACGGCCATCGATGACGAGGCAGTTGTGCTTTCCGCTGTGCGATCGGCCAGTGACCGACCTGACGAGAGGATGCTGATCGAAGACTCCGAGCGGGCGTGGCGCAGGTGGCGGTACGTGTCACAGAAGCTGCATGAGCAGATTGCAGAGCTCGAAACGACGATTCGTCAGGGACTTTCCGAAGTCCTTGACGAGATGGCGCAACAGGAAGCGCGACATGCTGAACTGTCGGACAAGTTGAACGCCTTGACGTCTGCGCTTGAGGGTCAGCTCGGTCGTGATGTGTCGCGAATCGCATTGCAGTATCGCGACGAGATCGATCGCCGGCTCGCACGGCAGCAGAAGTGGAATGCCGACATTGACTGGATTTCGTACACCGACGCGTCGCGACAGCGTGAGTCGGTGGGAAGACGTGCTGATCTGGAAAGACAGATTCTGCGGGATAACCTGAAGGATCTTGAACAGGGGGCATTGTGGAACTGGCCGCAACCTTGACGCGTCGAGTCAGGCACTGGACGCCGAAAATGCTCATCTCCGTGCTGAGTTTCTCAGCTGCGGGGGCGACGTCATTTCCGCTTCTTGCTGAGACCGCAGCGCAGGAGACAGCTCCCTTCGATCGTTTCCCGGGCGAGATTCCGGATCCCGAAGCCCTCAACGCGTTTCGCCAGTACTGGTCAGCGTTCGACTCCTACGAGCGCTCCGTGAAGCAGGAGAGCGCACGTCGATTCCAGGATGCCTGGCGTCAACTGCAGAAGAACACCGAAGCGGCTGACCGCAAGATCGCTGCGCGTCAGCTTGATCTCTTGCGTGATTCTGCGAAGAAGTATCGGAGGCACCTCAAGGACCACCCGTCGGCGACCAATCGGCCGTTCGTGTTGCTCAATCTCGCGCAGATTCTCGACATGATCGGCGCGGAGCTCTCGCAGCGCGGTGCTTCTGGAGATGGTTTTGCGAGAACCGAGGCGCTTTCGCTGCTCAAGGAGATCGAGGACGTCTATCCCGGATTCGTGCACCGCGAGGACGCTCAGTACCTCCGCGCCACGATCCTCGAAGCACTCGACCGCAAGGATGAAGCCCTACGTGTCTGGACTGTGCTGGCGACAACAGGTTCGCAGTCGATCTATGCGGTGCACGCCAACATTGCGGCGGGCGATCATTCATTTGAAATCGGCGATGCGGTTGCAGCGCTGAGATTCTTCGAGCGCGGTGTTGCGATTCTGGAAGGAATGTCCGACGGAGACGGCGACGCCTATCGCGGTGAACGCCTCAGACTCAAGTATCGCGTGGCGTGGGCAGCATACAAGGCGGCGCAACTCGAAAAGGTGATTGCTGCTGCAAAGGAACTGCTGCAGCCGCTTCCGGGAATCAGCTCGACTGAGCAGCGGACCAAGATGCAAATCGATGCGGTTGAACTCATCGGTGATGCCCTGTTTGAGGGCAATCAACTCGATACGACACGTGCAACCCTCAGACGCCGTGAGCTGATGGACTTTGCACCGTCCATCGGACTGCGTACCGTGCAGCGCTACATCAACAACGGTGTGTTCGGTGAGGCAATCAAGGTCGGCGAGTTTGTCATCGATGAATATCCGTCTGCACGTGAGCTCCCGGATCTGATCAATGCTGTGTCTGAAGCGTGGAAAGGTGAGCGCAACGCCAATCGACAGATAGCTTCACTGGAACGAGCAGCGCTGCTGGTTCCTGCGCAGAGCCTATGGCGATCGCGTCACGCAGAGAATCTTGCCGCGGTGAAGCGCATGGAGGAAATCGGTGTCGCAGCTGCGCGCGCCGTCGCTGCGCATCACTACGATCAGGGGCTTGCATCCGGGAGTCTCAAGGCGTTTGCGTCCGCGAGCTCTTTCTACGAGATTCTTGTCGACCATCAACCCAATGGCGATGACTCCAACACGTGGCGACTGAGAATTGCGAACTGCGCCTACTTCTCGAACAATCTCGACGAGGCTGCACAGCGCTATGGTGATCTGAAGACCAAGTTCAAGCTGGACCGCGCAACCCTTGAAGTTGCCTCCTATCAGGAAGTGCTCACGGCAGAAAAGCGCTGGCGAGCAGCTTTCGAGAAGGCTGTTGTGAAGGGAGTTGATCCGGTCAGGGATGAAGATGCGGTTCTGCAGCTCAAGCAACTCGAGAAGAGTATCGATGAGTTTGCCAATCGATTCCCCGCGCAATCCCGCAGCGTGGACCTTCTGCTTGTCGGTGCCAGCGCCAATCGTGATCAGGAGAGATTCGATTCCGCGTCGCGGTTCTGGCAACGCGCACTGGTCAGCTCACCTACTCCGTCACAACGCGCAATCGCGATTCGTGGGCTCGTATTCGCCAATATGAAGGCAGGAAGTCCTGCCGACGTCATCGCGACGGCGGGCAAGTTTCTCAAGCTCGAAGACTGGAAGAAACTTGGTCTGACACTCGGTGCCGAGCTGCGCGGAGTCCTCTCTGCTGCAACGCTCGACGAGGGCGAGCGCCTGAATAAGGACGGTCGCGTTCTCGAAGCCGGTAAAGTGATGGTTTCGATCGCGCGAGACTTCCCAGAGGTTCCACAGCGGGACAAGATCTTCCGCGATGGTGCCTACATGCTGGCAATCGGTGGGCACTGGGCTGAGGCGGAGGCGGCTGCCAACGACTATCTCAGCACCAATCTCATGCCCAGTCGCGGCGACATGATCTATCTCCTTGCGCGGAGTCACGAGTTTCAGATTCGACTGCAACCAGCGGCCGACCGCTATCTGGAGCTGGCGCAGAAGTATCCGAGACATCCAAAGGCGGCACTGGCCCTCGAGCGAGCCGAACGTCTCGGCGTGGCTGACGGCAACTACCGACTTGCCGGCGAAGCTGCAGCGCTTCTCGGTGAACGTCTGACCGATCGCACGGCGCGTCTGGCTGCCTTGAAGCGCTCCGTGGAACATCTGGACAAAACCGGTGACGCTGAACGTTCGGTTCAGGTCGCAGGCCGTCGCCTCAGTGCCAGCAACTCGCTTGCGTCGCGATACGAGTCCCAGCTGCTTCTGGCCAAGTCCAACTTCTCGGCTGGGCGCGAGCAGCAGGCAATCGATGATCTTGAGATTCTTGCAAAGCGACTCGAGCAGCAGCGCGGAGAGCTTGGCAATGCAGCGCGCCCGCTGCTAGCCGAGGTGAACTTCCTTCTGGGTGAGGAAGCACGTCGGAAGTTTGAGGACTTTGGCATCTTCGAGCGCTCGGGCAGTGTGAACGAGAAGGTCGCCGAGAAGATGAAGCTCTTCGAGGAGCTGGTCACGCGCTACGACAAGTCAGCCAATGCCGGAGTGCCAAGCATTTCGCCGCGGGCTCGCTATCAGTTGGGCGAGGCCGCAGAACTTCTGGCCGATGAAGTGGCGAGCATTCCAACGCGCAGTGGACAGGGAGTGACCCTCAAAGCTCAGTCGCGTTACAACGATACGATCCAGCGTTTGCGCGAAATGGCACGACGCTACTTCAGTGCGAACCTTCTGGCTCAACGCAGGGACCCGTCGGCCTATCGTGGCAACGAATGGGTCAAGCGCTCGGCAATCAAGCTGTCTGCACGTGGTGAGAAGAACGATGCAACGGATCTGACGGATCAGTTGCCTGCTGCGGTCAATGCGGCGCTTCCGCAGAAATGGAGTCTGTGATGATGAGACGTTACAGCTCAAGCCGTAATTTCGTTGCTGGCATCGCAATCGCGATCGCCGCACTCTCGACGGTGACTGGGTGCGCCACGCGATCTGCCGATGAGTCGACCAGTTCAGCTGACCTTGATGTGAAGATGCCCACCGACGGTAAGGCAGCTGGCGATGGTGAGGTGTCGGTCAATCCAGGAGCCACGGCGCGCGTATCCGGTGATGTAACGCCAGCAGATGTTCTGGAATGGCAGAAGTTCTTCAAAGCTCCGCCGACGGTTGATCAACGCGGGATGTTGGAAAAGCAGATCTCCGGTTGGTCCAATGCAAGTAAACCAGCCGACATCCTGGCGCGCGGTCGCAGTGAGCAGGCCATCGGGCGATTGCCTGCAGCTGACGCAAGCTTTCGTGAGGTTCTGCGCCGGGAGCCGAACAATCTGGAAGCGCTTCTCGAACTCGCCGCCCTGCAGCTGCGCATGCGCAAAACAGCCCGAGCTTTCGATTCGCTGACGCAGTTGCGCAGCGAGATTGGCGTCCAGAGGGACGTTCCGCAGGCTCTCGTGTTCCGCTATCGATACGTGCTTGCGCTTGGCTATCTTGCGCGAGGAGATCGCGACAAGGGGCACAAGGTTCTGAGTGACCTGATCGGCGTCGACAAGGAGTTCGCGCCCGGATATGCGGCCCTGGCATCGTCTTATCTTGGTCTCGGCCGAGACAGCGTTGCAGAATTCATCGCCAAGCGCGGGGTTGATCGCGCCAAGCAAGACGCAGCCCTGTTCAACATCCTCGGTGTGGTTGCTGAACGGCGCAATGATGGCTCTTCGGCCAGAGCGAATTTCAACCGCGCGCTCGAAATCACTCCGACATTCGGCCCGGCACTCGTCAATCGTTCAGCACTGGCGGTTCGCGAGGGGGAGCTCGGCGCGGCCGAGGAGGATATCCTGCGCGCACTTCTTTACGATCCGACGAATGTGGACGCACTCGTGACACTGGCCGTTGTGCAGCGAAGAACTGGTCGTTTTGAAGCGGCTCGGGCGACACTTGAGAAGGCAATCAACGTCGATCCCGACAACGCAGTGGCGAGATTCAATCTCGCGGTGTTGATGGCGCAGGAACTGAAAAAACCGGCGGTCGCGCGTCGATTGTTCAACGAAGTTCTCCAGACTTCGTCGGCGACCCCGGAGGTCAAGGACTACGCAAAGAGTTACTTGAGCGATTTGCAAGCATCAGCAGAAGCATTGTGACGTCGAACTTGGGCAAAGATTGAACAGCTGAACGACAAGGACAGGAACCATGAGTACAATTACTCCGGCAGGCGGCAAGAGACCTTACGACCGTACGAGCTACATCCTCGTGGTCGATGACGACGACACGCTGCTGAAATTCTTCAAGATCCACCTCAACAAATTCTTCTCGCGAGTGATCGTCGTGCGGAATGCCAAAGAGGCGATCGATACGATGCGTGAAAAAAGCATCGATCTCGTGATCAGTGACTTCCGGATGCCTCGCATGGACGGCCTCCAGCTCATGAAGCGCGTACGCAAGCACGATGCGGCTATCCCGTTCATGGTTGTCACGGGGGCGATGCTTACCGATGAGGAAAGAAAAATCTGCGAAGAAGATACAGATGGCTATCTGAAAAAGCCATTCAGTGTCGATGAACTGCACGCATTCATCGACAGCGGGATGCAACTTCGCGAACAGTATGTGAAACTTCTGGCGATGCTTCCCGACAAGAAGCACTTCCGTGATCTCTTGTCAGGGAAATTTAAAGTGGAAAAGATCGCCGATACTGCCCAGCGCAACGAAGCGAAAACCATCCTGGCATCTCTCAAGGCAAGCTGACAAACTACTTCACTTTGAAGCCAGTCGAAGCCGATTCCACGATTGGCCGAATGCTGCTCCGTGTCATCGTTCTCCGTCGCCGAACCACGCCCCGATCAATTCGTTTGTGAAAAGACCATCCGGGTCAAACTGCCTCCGCATTTTGTCGAAATCGCCCCACTTCGGCCAGGATTTCGGGATGATCTCCGGGGCTGGTGTGTGAATCTTGCCCCAGTGTGGTCTGCCCTCGAAGTCTCTGAATATCGCTTCAGCCTCACGGAAGTATCGCGCTTCATCGACGCGCGCGTAGACATGCAGTGAAATGATTGCGCTGACACGGTTGTGGAAGGGACTGATCCATGCGGCGTCGGCATCTGCGACGCGATACTCAAGCGGAAAGAAGACGTGCAGCTTCTTTCGCATGATCATGTTGGCGATAGCGCGGAAGCACGCGGGGCCAGCGGCCAGAGGAACTGAATACTCCATCTCCGTGAAGCGAACTTCGCGCGAGGATGGATAGACACGCCAGGACCACTCGGCATGGTCGGAGTCTGGCATCAGCTTTCCACAAAGGCGGCTCACCGTTGGCGAGAGCGCTGGAACGAGTTTGGTGAGATCGCAGATGCCCTGAAAGAGCCAGCGCTCCAAAATCTCATCGCCGACAACTTTTGAAAACTTGCTGCGAGGATTCTCCGCTGTCACTTCGTCGAGTGCCTTCAGTTGCACGTGCTTTGACCATGGAAACCAAAAGAACTCGAGGTGTCGGTGTTGTTTCGCCCAGTTCGAAAACTCGCTGAGCGCCGTGTCAAACGGGACTGAACTGCGAAGATCGCGCAGGATGAAGCGGGGACGACACTGGAGCTTGACGCGAGTGATGAGCCCGAATGAACCGAGACTGACCTGAGCCGCGTGGAGATTTTCCGGGGTTGTGACCTGTACCCGTCCCTGGCCGTCGACAAATTCCAACTCACGAACGAACGAAGAAAGGCTGCCAAACGCCAGCCCGGTCCCGTGCGTGCCCGTGCTGACTGCGCCCGCGAGTGTCTGATGATTGATGTCGCCTTGATTGGCCAGCGCGAGGCCTTCGTGCCAAAGCAGCTCCGTCGCGCGGGAAACGGGCGTGCCGGCAGCAAACGTTGCCGTCTCTGACTCTGTCTTGATGAGGCCGCTCATGTCTGACAAATCGACGAGCACGTCGTGCGTCACGATGAGTGGGGAAAAGGAGTGGCCCGAACCAATGGCACGCACTTTCCGCTTCTGCTCGCGAGCCGACTTGATGATCGCGATCACATCATCGGTTGTCTTCGGGCGTTCGATCCGCCCGGGTGCAAATTCAACGTTTCCACCCCAGTTGCGAACTTCCATCCGCGCCTCCTGCGCTCTCAGAATTTCTGGGCTTCACCGCGATAGGTTTTGGCACGTCCCACCACTTGCGTGCCGGAGATCAGCAGCAGCTCAGGAAAGTGCTCACACAACTCTCCGGCCTTGGCATGACGAAATAGCACCAAGTCACCAAGTTTAACCTGAGCCGACCCAGGAATCTGCAGAGGGGTTTGCACTTCTCCAGCGCCCTCATGACCGAGGAGTTTTGCGCCCTTGGGATACCACGGCAACGGGAGACGGTCCGGTCCAGCACTTCCCGAGGCGATGAGTCCGCCGCCGTTGCATGTCCAGATGCCGGGAGCAGGAGCACGCGTGATCTGCAGCGCAAACCCTGCGGCCGGGCTACAGCCGAGATCTTTGTATCCGTCGAAGAGGTGAGGGCAAAAGAGGGCCGATCCTGAAGTCAGTTCCGTGAGGCTTGAATCCTCGCGGGATTGCGCGAGACTGCCGGATCCACCGCCGTTCACCAATGTCAGCGCGGTCCCGTTTTCCTTCAGTCTGATGACGATATCGTGACGACGTCTGAACGCCGCGCTGGTCGTCAATGCTTTGAGCAACCTCGTGACGCGCGCCATGTTCGGACTGGTGCGACTCGTGTCCTGAATCCCAGCGACTTGAGCCTCGTAGCCCATGACGCCGACGATGCGAGCGTGGGGATTTTGTTTGATCTGCTGTGCCAGCGCGAGAGCCTGTTCGGGGCTACTCAGAGGTGAGCGTCTCACGCCAAAGTGCAACCCAGGCAATGCGACTGACATGTCGATGTCGATGCACACGTCGAAGGGTTTAGTGCCGGCCAATTTTGTCAGAAGCTCGACGTGGCTGGTGTGATCGACCATGAACACGATGCGACGGCCTTCGCGCACGTGTCCAAGAGCTTCGCGCAGTGGCTTCTCGTCAAGGCTTGGATACGCGATGAGAATATCGTCGAACCCAAGACTCGCCAGCCATGCTGCTTCTGCAGGCGACCACGCCATCAAGCCGCGAAACTGAGGATACTCCCTGAGCACGAGTCGCATGATGTCCACTGATCGCACGGATTTGGTGGCAAGACGCACGGGCAGGGATCCGGCGAGTTCTGTCACCCGCCTGCAGTTTCGGTGCAATGCATCCAAATCGACAAAGGCAAGGGGAAGGCCGATTGGGCTCGCTGAGCTCTGCGAGCTTTCGACAAAATTCACGAGAATCGATCTGAGCTCGCCCCATCTGGCGAAAGATTCCTGCCCGGGCGACGAAAGCAGTGTCACAGTCGAACTCCATGAGCGCCGATTATGTCGTGAGCCGGCTGTCCTCTAATTTACCACCGACTGAGGCAATCGTATGCTGCGGCATCACTTGTGGGTTGTGTCGCTGAGTTTGCGGATGGTGATGCACTGGATAACGCGTCGGAGCAACAGGCCAGGCGAGTTACTTCGAGTCGTAGAAATCCGATCCGGACAGTCGGAGTCCGACCAACTCAGGGCGCGGTGACGGGTTCCATCATTTCGAAACTGGTCGAAGAAAGCGGAGTCACCTGTGTGGAGATCGGGTCGACTGCGAAGGTTGAGACCTCGGTGCTCAGGACGACGCGGTCACCGGTATCGGAGCGGATCGTGAAGAGACGTGTTCGCAAGTTCTCTGTGCAAATCTCTGGCGCGATCAGGTTGCCCACCTGCTGTGGATCCGGCGATTGGACCGTGAAGTGTTGTCGCCATGGCGCAAGACCGCGCTCAATGATGACGATTCCGGCGTCGTTTGCAGAATGATCGAGTCCTTCGATTTCGACGGATCGATACTCCGGCCACGGGAAGTTTATTGGGCGCTCGCCGCTGATTTGCGTGCACACGCCAGCAACACGCCAGCCGATTTGAAATCCGTTCCCACTCAGCTGACAGCGATCTTCAAACACGAACTCGACATCGCGCAGCGCCACGCTCGGATCGATGGCGATCATGCGAACGACAAAGCGCGTTGTGTAGGAGATGAAGTTTGGCAATCGGTTGTACTGGACGTTCGTGAAGGAGAGTTCCACCGTGGCGCGAGCATCGACCGTGCGGTAGTCCGCCGACCGCGTCACTGTCGTGAGTTCCGTGGTCAGTGTGCGGTCTTGAAGCTGTGATTCGAGCAGATCAATTGCGGATTGCATCGGCGTGAACTGTGCTTGTGCATCAGTTGCTGCGAGGACATTGATCACGGCGAGAAGTCCGGCCACGATTGCGACGTGAGCGAATGCCCGCGAAGTCTTGCGCGGCGAAGCGTTGGTGAGTTTGTTCGTTGCCATCATATGGTTCTCGCGACAGGACGTGAATTTTATATGAAGTTAAGCGTTATATAGATCAGCTATGAAACTTCAACGACAATCCACTTTTTCAAGGCGAAACGGACGGTTCGCGGGCGGCTGGGTCTCAAAAGGGACGAATCATTTCGCTCGGTTGGCCCCGGCGATAGGCGGCCAAAGCCCCGGCTGCATCCGCGGTCAGCGCTCCAAACCAGGTGAGCAGTTTTCCGTCGATCCAGCTGCAGCGGGGTGGATGGGCTACCCCAGCTTCAGCGAACTCCCGCATGAGTGCCTCGACATCGCGCTTGCGAAACGGCCACGGCTCGCTGGCAAGAAAGATCTCGTCTGGGTGGCAGTCATGAATCTCGTTGATCGTGACTGCGGGATAGCGAGTTCGCGTCTCCGGATTCGCAAGGTCACGACTCGCGTTCACGAACCCTGCTGCTTCAAGAAGGCTGCTCATGTACGTATCCGTACCGGCGATCATCCACGGCGTCCGCCAGATCATGGCGAGCATGCGGTTGTGACGTTCAGGCGGGGATGTCGAGGCTGCGCTTGAGGCAAGTTCCACCAGTGCAGCTTCCACGCGAACTGCCATGGTGTGCGCTGTATCCACACAGTTGAGAAACCGACCCATGTCCTCAATCATTGGCGCAACGTCCTGAACAGTTTCTGGACGCGTCTCCAGAACGGGTGCAACTTCGCGCAACACGGCGATGTGCTCTGCTGTGTTTTCCTCCGAGTTTACGAGGATGTGTGTCGGGCGAAGGTTGCGGATGATTTCGAGTTCTGGCGTCTTCGTGCCGCCGCAGTTGGTGACCAGTCGCCGGAGATCCGGAGGATCGATGCAAAACCCAGTGCAGCCGACGATCTGTTCCTTGAGGCCGAATTCGCAGAGGGTTTGGGTCAGTGACGGCACAAGCGACACAATGCGGGCAGGCTGCTGAAAATTTGTCGCTCGCTGTGTTGGCATCGTCGCTCCGGTCCTCATTTACCGGTAGTAAACTCCGGTCCTCGCTTCTCGCCGCCTTGCGATCAACAAATTTTGAGCAGCCTGCCAAAGATCATTCGCTGAAAATTTGTCGCTCGCTGTGTTGGCATCACCGCTCCGGTCCTCATTTACCGGTAGTAAACTCCGGTCCTCGCCTCTCGCCGCCGTGCGATCAACAAATTTTGAGCAGCCTGCCAAAGATCATTCGCTGAAAATTTGTCGCTCGCTGTCTTGGCATCACCGCGCCGGACGGACGAAGCGATTGAGCAAGCCTGCTGCCTGCGTTCCGATGGACAGCAGGGCAAACGTAAGCAGAACGCCCATCAGAATTGTCCAGAAGTCGAGCTTGTCTGACGGTCCGGCAAATGAACGAAGTGCCATTACAGGGCCCATCGCAATAACTCCCGACGCAAGCCCTGCGGTCTGCATCGCACGGATGCGCGGGGACCATCCCGCATACGGCATCGTGAGACCGAGTATGATGTGCAGCATTCCGAAAAGGTTCGTGTGACCGTGCGCGCTTCGCTGCATCAGCAACTGCCACGTGTCGAGGTAGTCGCGATTGAAAAGATACGCGTCGGTAATGTTGAATCCGATCACCGAGCCAGCCGCCGCGGCAAAAAACAGCACCGTAAAACCGATCACCATGTTCAGCAGTGCGACTCTTGGCACGAAGATGCTCTCCTTTGTTCCATGAACGAACGTGCGGTTCGTAAGCTTGGCTTTCCCACAACAACGGCAAGAAAGTCTGGCGCATTCGAACGTCAGCTGGCTCTGATGATTTATATGTCGGCCGCGGGTCGCAAGTCGAGCATCTCGACTGAGCCAGGCAGATTATTCCCAGTCTCGAACATCGCCCGATACGCGGTCCTGCGTGCTACAATCAGGATAGAATCCCGCCGATACAGATCCTGCGGAAACACTAGTCGCGCAATGTCTGCATCGTTCCGACGTACTCCCGAAATATCAGAGGTCGCTGAATGAATTCCGTGTACAGAAATGTTCTTGCTGCTGTCGGTCTGTGGGTTGGCTGCAGTGCTACCGCATCGGCAGTCGTCTATGTGACCCTCGGGGGATCGCAGTCGAGCAATTACGTTGGTTACCAGACGTATCAGTCCCGCTCGGGCAGCGCGTCCGTAGCACTCGGAATCGGTGAGTTCATGCGCCTTGGCCTGACGCACCGGCAGGAGTTCAAGAACAGAGAAGGCTACTTCGAAGAGGAAGCCAACGGCACGACGACATTCTCGGTCTTCAACAGCGAGGATCGCGTCATCAGCAATTCAGTCGACCTTTCTGTGATTCTCTACGCTGGGGACGTGTTCGTTCCGTACGTTTCGGCGGGTGGAATTCGCAAGCTCTACATCAGCGACGTGGTCGTTGACCGAGGCTCCGTAATCGAAAGATCAGGCGGTCGGGCCTGGGGGCCCATTCAACCTAACTTGGGTGTCGGACTTGGCATTCGCCTGAACCAGAACTTCTCGCTCAAGCTCTCGTATACGGTCTCGCCCGCATCCACTCAGATGCCTGGCCAGGAACCTGAGGGAATTCTCGACAATTATGCCGAAGTTGGGCTGACCTACCAAATCCGGTAACCGCACAAACAACGTCCCTCCGACCCGATCGCGGCGCCCGCCCGATCGGGTCTTTGATTTATTCGCGATTTTCCCGCCCGTTGTCCTCACTTTGACCCGATCTCTTCCGATACACGAGCAGTCCCATTTTTGGAGTAGTGCCCCTTGTCCACTCAAGGTTGGATCTGGATTGCAATTGGACTCAGCATCGCTGGGTTTGCTGCATTTTTCTGGACGGTGATGAATGCCCGCGGCGTTGGCTCGCGAGGCGCATCGCGTGGTGGCAGGGACTCGGGCGGCGGATCGGGCGGTGGCGAGGGTCAGGCGCGGCAGACCGATCGGCGCAAACTCGCGCGGCATGAAAGACGACTGTTCGACGAAGCGCAACGCCTCATCAATCAGGGCAAGTTCGCGATGGGCGCCCAGATGCTCGAACAGATTGGGATGGCTCGCGAAGCCATCGAGACTCTGGAAAACGCTGGACTGATTCACGAAGCTGCAAAGATTCTGATGCGCATGCAGCGGCACAACCGTGCTGGCGTTGTCTACGCTCGGCACGGGATGTGGGATCGTGCTGCGCAGTGCTTCAAAATGGCGAACATGCCGCTCGAGGTTGCCAAGTGTCTTCGGGAAGCAGGTGATCTTGCGCAGGCTGCTGAGTTCTTCGAACGCGCTGGGCGCATGGAGGAAGCAGCTGATGCTTACGGGACGTCAGGTAACTTCCGTCGCGCGGGTCGGATCCTTGCCGGGGCAGGGCTCAGGGATAAGGCGTTCGAAATGTATCGTCGCATGGCCGAGTCGGTTCCGGATCCGGCAAAGCTCGAGATCGACGGCGACGACTTGCGGGTGATCGTTGAGTATCTCGCCTCCGGATTTCACACCGATTCCAAGTTGGCCGACATCGCCATTCAGCACGGCGCACTGACGGAAGTTATGGTCGGCCTTTTTGCGCGAAAGATGACAACTCCTGCGACGGAACTTTTCCTTCGCGCCGGCCTGCAGTCAGCCGAGTCGCTCATGGCACAGATGAACTACTCGGATGGGAGCGCCGAGGGTCTCGCGCAGGTCTTCATGAACGCTGACGCATACCTTCAGGCAGGTATGGTCTACGAAAGGCTGCAGGCGTTTGCTGAAGCTGCGATCGCGTTTGAACGGGCCGAGGAGCACGAAAGATCTGCATATTGCTACGAGCGCGCCAAGGACGACGCAAATGCGAAGCGAGTTCGTGATCTCGCTCGTGGCAAGTCGCGCAAACCCTCGCGAATCCCAACACCATTCTCGTTGGCAGATGTGAGTGGGACGATCAGTGAAGACGCTGTCGTTCCGCCTCCACCTGCGCCGCAGTTTGCAGTGAACTCTGTGGTCCCCCTTGTGCTTCGACAAAATTCGGTGAACCAGACTCCCCAGATGGCGAGCAGCAACTCGCCACGTGCGGCTGGCCTGACCGACCCAAGTGACGGTCCGTCATCTGAATTGGAATATTCCGACTCTTCTGATGAATACGCCGGTCAGGACGAGTCGACAGATGGGGACGATTCCGATTCGCAGTCAGAGCAATCGGCAGGCTCGAGTTTTGGTGACGAGAGCGACGCCCCAACTGCGATTGTTCCGGTTCCGCTCCAGATAGAAGTTCCACAGCCGCCGCCGCTGAAGCTCGGGCAGTTCAGCCTCAGTGCCGATGCTGGGGATGAGGAAAGTAAACTCGTTCAGACGCCGTCGTCGCCGGCCGCAGGGACGGCGTTCAGTCCGTTTGATTCGGAACCGATCGGTGCGGATTCTCTTCTCAACAGTGATGGCGAAACAGGCGCGGGGTCGACCCCGCCCACGGCGACGGGCTCTTTCCCGGAATCCTCTTCCAGCAATACTGAGTTTGGATCGGGCGATTCAGACGAAGCAACGGTGGTCGTACCGGCGCCGCAAGCGTCCGCGGGCGATGCCATGCGGCAGGTTTTTCATCGCGCGAGCTTTCTCGCGGATCTCGAGGGTTCGCAGAAGGATCAGCTCTGGAGCATCGGTCGCACAGTTTCTTTCGCCCACGATGAGACAATCCTGACCTTCAACGATGAGCCAGATGGTCTCTACGTTGTCCTTTCCGGTGTTGTGAGCTGTTACCGACTCCAGGCCGGGCGTGAGGTCTATGTCGATCAAATGGGTGAGGCCGAAAGTTTTGGTGAGCTTTGGCTCCTTGCCGGACAGCCGTCGGCCGTGAAATTCGTCGCGTCGCGGGGCACGGTCGTCCATGTCGTGGATCGCGATCCCTTCACCGCCCTTTTGGACAGAGACGGAACAATTGCCAGGAAGGTGTACAAGCGCTTTACGATGCGACTTTTGAAGAGATTGCTAAGAACCCAGAATCACTACCAAAATAAGTCGGCCTCCTGAACTCCGGGCCGCCATTCCCCTGGCATAATTCCTGCTCAATACATCTCGTGCATGACTGAGTTGTGCGGCTGCTGACCGATGTGGAAAGCGCTCTTCTTGTTGTTGTTGGGGGGATGTGGAAATGGCCAGGATCTATTGCTTCAAGCATCCAAGTTATGACGGTAACGATTCTCCGGTTCTATCCTGCAAGACTTGCTGCGGAATCTTTGTCGCTACCCTGAAGGCCCAGCGCGAAGATCAGGCGAAGCTCGACGACAACGCTGCTCCAGCCCCGGCTGCGAGCGTCGCCGAGAAGCCGGCCGCAAACAAGATTGAGCAATGGTTCGAGCAACGTCGTCGCGCGAACACCGCAAGCTCCAAAGCTGACGGCGCAAGCAAGTCTGGATTTCGTCCGGAACTGATTTAACGGTCTCGTGATCGCATATTTAAAGCCTCCCATGGTAAACCAGACTCTCAAAGGTCTGCCCTGGGAGGTTTCTTCATTTGGATCCAGCAGTCGTTCTAGGTTTGTTTGTCCTTGCCCGGCTCGCGCAGTTCGGTGTGGAGTTCGCACTTGCAGCGGCCAATCGTCGCTACTACCTCGACCCGGTACGTCAGAGTGAGGCCCAGCGCGTACTTGGAATTTCCGAGGACGACATGGCAAAGACGCTTGCCTACAGCACCGACAAACATCGATTCGGAGTGATTTCGGGGATCGTGTCGATCGTTGCGACGCTGGTCTTTCTTGGCCTCGGTGGTCTCGGAGTGGTCGAGCGGACCGCGCAAGTGATCGTCGCCCATGTGGGCGGAGGAGAGATCCTGAAGGGACTCGCGTTCTTCGCTCTGCTGGGGCTTTTGAGTTTTGTTCTTGGACTCCCGTTCGATCTCTATCGAACCTTTCGCGTTGAGGCGCGTCACGGCTTCAACAAGCAATCCTTCAAGGGTTTCGTCGGTGATCGAGTGAAGGGATTGTTGCTGGCGGTGGTGCTCGGGGGCGGACTTGTAGCAGGGCTGCTGTGGATCATGGGCATCATGGGTGAATTGTGGTGGCTCTATGCTTGGATCGCCTTGACGGCGTTCAGTATCTTCACCGCCTGGGCATTTCCGATCTTCATCTCGCCGCTTTTCAACAAATTTTCTCCGCTCCCCGAGGGTGAGCTCAAGGCGATGATTCTCGATCTCGCAAGTCGCATCGGCTTCCGCGCGGGCGCGATTTCAGTGATGGATGGGTCGAAGCGGTCTAGCCACGGCAACGCCTATTTCACGGGTGCTTTCGGTGCGAAGAAGATCGTGTTGTTCGACACGCTCGTCGATGCCATGTCGCCAAAGGAAGTCGTCGCGGTTCTCGCGCATGAACTTGGTCACTTCAAGCTGCATCATGTCCGATGGTCCCTGATTCGTGGAACGCTCATGGCAGGAGTTACGTTCTTCTTGCTCGCGCAGGCCCTTCCGCTCGAAGTTTTCTATCGGAGTTTCGGGCTCGACGGCGTTTCAAACTATGCGGCTCTGGTCGTGTTTTCCCTCTGGTTCGGACTCGTCGATTTCTTTTTGCAACCCTTCGAATCCTGGCTGTCGCGGCGTAATGAGTTTGCTGCTGACGCATTTGCGAGAACGCACCTTGGTCACGCGCGTGATCTCGGTGCGGCTCTGCTAAAGTTGCGGGAGAAGAGTCATCTCATGCCGATCTCGCACCCTTTGTTTTCGGCCGTCTACTATTCGCATCCGCCATTGATGGAGCGCCTTGCTGCCATGGGCGCAGGTGACGCGGCCGTTGAAGGTCGCAGCTGACGCGATATGGACTACGAACTCAAGACGACGGTTGAAGACTTCGGGCACGCGATCCCCGGCGGCAATGAAGAGTTGCGCGCAAAATGGCGTCTCAATGTCTGTGCACTGGCCGATCTTGAGCGGACGATTGACGACATGTTTGTCGAACTGGAACGTCGGGGTGAGGGTGAGCTGCTCCAGGAGCTATGTCCTTACTTCGGCGCGGTGTGGCCTGGCGCGCGGGCGTTGGTGACCTATCTGGCCGGACTTCCTGCTGCGGAGATCGCTGGGCGCAGGATCCATGAGGTCGGTTGCGGCCTTGCCCTGCCCGGAATGTTGGCGATGCGTGCCGGAGGAATCGTCTCGGTGTCGGATTGTCATCCGGATGTGCCGCAGTTCCTGAACCGAAATCTCGCACTCAACGATCTCGACAGCATCGAGTTTTTTCCGCTTGATTGGCGCTCCGCAGAGAGCGTTGCTGCAGCGGGCCGACGACTCGAAAATCTCGACTGGCTGATCGGCAGCGATGTTCTGTACGACCCAGATCATCCCTCCACGCTGGCGGCATTCATCAATCGGACTCTTGAGCGAAAGGCTGGTTCGCGACCGCGTGCGACGATTACAGATCCTGGTCGCCCATGGTTGCAGGATTTTTCCAGCGCGATGCGCAGGAACGGCTGGAAAGAAGACACGACGGTTTTCAGCGTCGCGGATCCGCGCGGAGCAAAGAAGGATGTCTTTGTGTTGAGCTATCACGTCGATTGATTCCAAGTTTTTCCCCACCTTTGTCGAATCAACCAACTACGCGCGGAGTCTCCTGACTCCTTGCATTCGTGGTGAACCGCAACACGGCGTCATTGCGTCTAAGGCTTCGCGAACTTGCGCCCGATCAACAGACCGTTGGCGTGGATGCAGCCGCTTTGCCGCAGGTGAATTCGGTTCGCGCAGATTCCGGAGTCCAGATGGTTGGTGGGTTGAAGTCCTTTCTTGAACGTCGATTCGAACTTCGAGCGGCGAACTCGAGTGTCCAGCAGGAAATCCTCGCTGGCTCGACGACGTTTCTCACGATGGCCTACATCGTATTCGTGAATCCGGCGATCCTGTCCGGGGTTTTGTTCGGAACACCGACCGGTCTCGACATCGGTGCGCTTTCTACGGCGACTTGTATCGCCGCGGCATTCGGCACGATGTTGATGGGTCTCTACGCCCGCTACCCGATGGCTCTTGCGCCTGGGATGGGTGGAAACCTGCTCTTTGTGTTTTCTGCGCTTCCTGCAGCCGTCGCCGCGGGCTTTCCCAACCCGTGGCAGGTGGCGCTCGGATGTGTGTTCGTTTCAGGCGTGGTGTTCTTCGTGCTGACGTTGTTCGCCGTGGATCGGCACATCGTCGATGCCATAAGTCCAAGCATGAAGAATGGTATCGCAGTAGGCATTGGCCTTTTTTATCGCATTCATCGGCCTTCAGAATGCTGGCCTCATCGTCAAGGACTCGGGGACTGCGGTCAAACTCAACGCTGCCTTCAATACTCCGGATCTTGCGATCTTTCTGTTCGGTGTGATTTTGATCGTCGTTCTGCATGTACGGAAGGTTCGTTCGGCGATTCTGATTGGCATCCTGTCGACGACGGTGCTTTCGGTGATTCTGCGCATGGCGGTTCCGCTTCTTCCGGATTCTTTGACGCGAACTCCCCTGATCATGGAATCCATGTTGATGACTCGTTTCGAGGTCGCGGGGAGTTTGTTCTCGCTTCCGCCGTCGATTGCCCCGGGATTCCTCAAGATGGATATCGCCGCAGCGACAACAGGCGCCATGCTGCCGATGACGATTCTCTACTTTTTTCTGAGTTCACTCGGTTGCGTTGGTTCTTCAGTGGGCGTTGCGCAGCAGGGTGGTTTCGTTGTGAACAACAAGTTGCCGCGGGCCGGTCGAATTCTCCGCACCGATGCCGCAGCAACAGTCGCCGGGTCCGCGATGGGAACCAGTACGGTTACGCTCTTCATTGAAAGTGCTGCCGGCGTCGAGCAGGGTGGACGGATAGGTTTGGCGGCACTGGTCACCGCTGGACTCTTTCTTGTGGCGTTGTTCACGAGTCCCCTGATCAAGATGGTGGGGAGCTATCCTCTGATTACAGCGCCAGCGCTCGTGATTATCGGTGCCATGATGATGTCAAACGTTCGGCGCATCGACTGGAACGACTATTCGGAAGTTCTGCCGACGTTCTTCGTGATCATCGGCATTCCCCTGTCGTACTCGATTGCCGATGGCATGTTGCTCGGATTCATTATCTACCCAGTCGTCAAGTTGCTGTCTGGCAAGGGTGCCGATGTCCGACCAGCAATGTACGTGATCGCATCATTGCTTCTCGTGTTTATGGTCTTCATTCGACCTGGCGCGGGTGGTTGATGAGCCACAGCATTGTGAGTCGCACGGCCATCATCGCATCGCTCCTGACTGGGGGAGCCACGATCGTCCTTGCCGGAATTGTCATCGAAACGCAGCAGAATCTTCTCGAGCGTAGAATCGCGTCGCAGGTTGAACTTGAACTCGATCGCGTCTCCAGCGTAGCACGCAGCTTCCCCCTCGAGATGAGCCCCGGAAGTAGAGAACGTTGGCAGGAACTCCTGGATGAGGTCGCGAGGCTACCGAACGTGGTCTCGGCTCACGTGTTCGTGGCCAGAGATCGAACTGTGTTGAAGCGAGATGGCGTTGCGCAGGCGGTTGATGGAACAGCAGGCGCCGGGCCCGCACTCATCTGGGATGAGTCCCTGCGCCAGTCTTCCCCGGACAGTCGTGCCATTTCAATACAGGCCTCAACGGCGCTGGTTCAGAGCTTGCAAACGGAGATCAACGACGCGTTTGCGCCGTCGTCGAATGTGTTGCGTCCTCTGGTTGCGTACGATCGACTTCGCGTTCTGGCGAAGCCTCTGGGGTGCGTTGGACCCAAAGGTCCGTGCAACGAGATTCGCGTGCTCGTGTCGATGCAGGCGGCGGATGCACCCCTCGCACAGTTGCGTCACTCATTGATTTTTGCCGCGTTTGCCATTCCGTTGCTTGTGTCCCTCACCGTGTATCTCGTCGTGCGCGCCAACCTCAAACCTTTCCGCGCCATCGCGTCGGCGATGGCTGGATGTCCTTGAGCGAGTTGTGGATGAACTTCGCGCGCGCAGTCCATCCGTTCTGTTCGCCGTTCGGCACGACTCGGAATCATTTGCCGGCTTCGTTCGGGTGATTCCCGGTGAACTTGCGCGGGTGATCAGCAACATCCTGGTCAACAGTATGGATGCGATGGCAGGTCGTGATCGGCGGGGCCGGATCGACTGCGCAGTCGAAACATCCGGGCAGCGCATCGTGCTCCAGATTGTCGACGATGGCTGTGGGATTCCCAGAGTGATCCTGCCCCGCGTGTTCCAGAAGGACTTCTCATACGGCAAGCATCATGGAACAGGTCTTGGTCTTCATCAGGTCAGAGCCACTGTCGAAGCAGCTGGCGGCTCAGTCGCAATAGATTCAATCGAAGTACAGGGAACCACTGTGTCCGTGTCTTTGCCCCTCGTTGATCCACCGAAATGGTTTTTTCAAGGGTTGCGCGTCACGGGTGGCACAGAGATTTGCATCTGTGATGATGAGTCCGTTGTCCATGACATATGGGCTGAAAAGATGTCGAGCGTTCGCGATCTGATCGGCGAGATTACCGTTCGTAATTTTCGCGAGATCGAGAGCTTTGCAGCCTGGATGTCTCAACCGGCAAATGCAAGCCGACCATTTCTCGTCATGATGGATCTCGATTTTCCCGGTGAATCAATGGATGGGATTGAAGTCCTGACGCGCTTTGGAATTGAGTCGAGGGCGTGTCTCGTGACGGGGAGTCGTCGGAACCGAATTCTTCTGAATCGTTGCATTGAGAGCAGTGTGGCGCTGCTCCCGAAGTCTCTGCTTGCGCGCATGCCGGTCGAACGAGTGCCGATGCCGGATTCGATTGACGTCGTCCTGCTTGAGGATGATCCATGGACGAGCGAGTCGTGGATGTCCGAGGCAAGAGAATCAGGAAAGAGTCTTTGGCTGCCGAGGGACGCTAGCGAACTGTGGTCTGGCTGCGGAAGACTTGATCGAGCAACGCCGATCTACATCGATGAGAATCTTGGACTGGTCCGCGGGGGAGCTGTCGTGCTGGATCTGATGCGTTGCGGATTTCAAAATGTTCATCTCGCTACCGGGTATCGCGCTGAAGACATGCACGCGCGATACCCGGGAGTTTCGGTTGTCGGAAAGGACTGGCCGCTGAACCTGTGACCGTCCCGACTACGGATTTCCCGTCGTACAGCGATCAGGACCCCATTGATAGCATTCGCCGTTTGCGTATCGCGCCGTACATACCGGCGCACAGGTCGGCGCAGGGCCGCAGTTGTCGGTGCCGTATTGGGAACAGTCACCGTTTGCATATCGCGCTGTGCAGCGCTTGATGCAGCTCAGTGGTTCGCGTCCGCACAAATCTGCTCCGTAGCGGAAACAGCTGCCGTTCGAATAGCGGGCCGCACAGTTCGGAATACAAATCGGATCGTATTCGCAATAGTCCTGGCCGTAGCGATAGCAGTCGCCGTTGGCATATCGGGCCGTGCAGTTGCGCACACACTCCGTGGGCTGAGCCACGCAGCGGCCGTTCGTACATGTCTGGCCAAATGAACAGTCGAAGTTGCTGCGGCACTCGTTTGTGTTGTCGCGACAGGCGCGGAGCACGCGTTCATACGTGTCCTGGTATGCAATGCGCGCCTGACGATCGGCGCGATCCATACAAGCGTCCGCTTTCGCTTCCGAGGTCAGAGTATTGAATCCAACCAATGTTGCCATTGAGGCCATGGCGGCGAGGGTCGTGGCGCGCAAGAGACGGCGGAATGATGGCATCGTTGCCTCCAAATGAAATGATTTCGTGACGACGAGTTGCAATTCACGTGATGGTTCTATGTCTGTGCTAACAGATTGCACGACAAAGATACAACTCGCTACCAACGATCATTTCGAAAGGAAGTCGATGAGCTTTTGCCGATTTTCATCGGAAATCGTGAGGCCGGAACTGGGTGGCGGCATCGTTCCATCATTGATGCGACCAATGGGGACCTGACGGAAGCGGTCTTCGTTGGCGACATACTGGTATGCGGCGCCGAGTGGGGTTGCGTAGCCGTGGCAGCCGGAGAGGGCACAGCTTGCCTGAAGAATCGGGTCGATGTCCGAAGCAAAGCTCAGTCCGCTTCCCGAAGACTCAGGTGCCGCTGCATTGCGCGCCCCGCGGAGTGCGTCAGAGAGGAAGACGGCGTGCAGGAGATCGCGTGGACCTCCGGACGCTGCGGCCTGGAATTGACTGCGCTCCGAATCGCCAAGGACTTCCCAACTTTTGCCGGAGAAGCTCTCCCACGCCTTTTTGGCCATGCAGGTTCCAAAGCCCGGTCCGCGTTGAACGATCGACTCCATAAGGAACTGTGGCCCGGTGCCTTGCTGACCAAAAACGTGACCGAGTTGTGAAAGCTGGCTTGGCCAGCGCGTGAAGATTCCGAGGTCGTTCCAGCCGAAGAGAGTCGCACCCATGTTGTCCATCGCGTAGTGACAGCTTGCGCAATTGCTTCTCGCTGCAACGGAGAGATCGAGGGCCGAGTGGTCTGGGTTGACGAGTGTTGTGATGCCGTCCGTGTTGAGACTCGGGTCTATATCTTTACAGAGCAGCGCGTCAGAGAGGGCGCGCACTCGCGAACGAAAATTGTTGTAGCGGTGCATGAATGCCGGTGCCGTGACCATGCCCGAGCGTACGCCGCCGATACTTGGCGCATCGAGCCACACGCGTGAGGCCATCGGGATATCATAGAGTTTCGCAATCTCGGCGTTGTTCGGTGCGGCCTGCCAGCCGCGCACGTACTGGGTCAGCAGGTAATACTGATACATCGGCCGATGCGCGTAGATCTTGTTTCCGCCAAAAGCGTCCAGCCAACTGCGGTCGTCGCGATAGGCGCTGACGCCGCGGTCGCGCAACTCATTTGCCATGTCGCGCGGGAGCGTGTGCTTGACCGACTCCGGCCAGCACAGAATCTGCGAGGGTCCGCAGCCGCAGCCAGTGCGCAGAAAACCATCGACCCAGCTGCAACCGTAGTATTGTCCGTTCTCGGTGACGGACATGTTCGTTGAGACGACATTTGGGCACATACGTATCGTGTCGCTGGCACTCGAGCGCCACCAGGCGGAAACCGTGACTGCGGTATTGCTCGCGCAGCTGCCCTTTACCGGGCTGTGCCAGACACCGTCGCTGTTTTCACGCAAGAAATAGGCGTCATCGGCGACGAAGAATGCCTCGGGTACTGCGTAGATGTCCGCAAACCAACGGCCAACGCGAGCCTCGTGCTCCGGCGATTCGAGCCATTCGTCACGCAGGCTGAGCAGTGACTTTTCGCCACTCGCAACCGCTTTCGCCTCATCCGCGGTTGGTGCACGGTCGCGCAGGGCCATCGACATGAAACGCAGTTGTTTCGTTTCCGCCGAGCGTGCAAACGTCTCCTGCGACGAGGTGGCAAGGATGGAGGCCACGATGACGACGGCAAGCGTCCTACGTGAACAGTTCATCGATGCCTCCCGTGCTGATCGAATCGCCGACCGATGCGAAACCGAGATGCCTCAGAACCGCAGCGACAAGGTGCTCGGGCAGAAGTCGGTTGGAACTGTTGAGCGGCGCCGTTGCGCCATTGCTCCAGCCGAGCGGCATCGCATCATTGCCTGTTGCGCCGATGATCTGGTTGTCACGGACGCCGCGTCCCATCACGATCGCAGAAGCAGATGGCCAATGATCAGTGCCATTGCCTGCGTTGAACTTCGGTGTGCGAACAAACTCTGATGTGATCAGGATCGTCGTCGTGTCGGCAAGAGACACGCTCGGGTTGCCCGGATCGGGAGTATTGCGCAGATCGTTGACGAGTACGTTGAGCGCTGTAGCGACGCGTTCCAGGAGACTTCGATGGGGAGCGAGATGGTTTGAGTGGGTGTCGAAGCCCTCGATGCCGAGTGTGACAAATGGCGAGAGGCCCGCCTTGAGAGCGAGAAATCCACCAGCCATGGTCCCTTCGACGCCCCAGTCTTCTGTAAAGTTGTATCTGGCCTTTACGGCATCAGTCAGCGCCATGACTTTGCCGTGTTCTGCCTTGTAGAGACCTTCAATCTGGCTGCCAGAGTTTATCCAGCTTGCCATGTCGGCCTTACCGTTGGTGTTGAGTGACGCGAGGAAACGCTCGTCGAGTTTGGCGAGAAGACGGTGACCAGCGTCGATGCTCGCTGGATTCAGGTCGCTGCTATACGGACCCTGCAGCATGTCGGCGAGCGTTCCCGAGCTCTGTGACTGAAGTGGTGGAGCACTCTCTTTGGTCGTGCCAAGTGGAATCGTGCTGCCGATGACGACATGGGCTGGAAACGTTCCGGCCGCTTGTCCAAGAAGAGCCGCAACGGCGGGGAACTCGCGCGAGCGTGACAGACTCAGAACGCCCGAGAACATGTAGTTGGTCGCCAGTTCGTGCGCGGTGACTTCGGTGAAGATGCCGTTGATGAATGTCGTCGGCATATTGGCAAATGCGGAGGATGCTGGAATGAGTCCGGAACCAAGCTTCAGATTTGCCTTACCGCTGACCGTAGCTGACGGAAGTGTCGCGTACACGGACTGAAAGGCAGTACTGGACGTACGTGTTCCGATAACGGGATCGACGGCAAGATGTGAATCCCATCCGCCACGAAGGAATATATTGAGAAACCGACCGACCGGTGCCGAACCGTTGGTCGCGGCGAGTGCGGTTCCGGAGCGAGCGTCCACGAGACGCAACAACAACGGAAGCAGCGGAAGTGCAGCTCCCGTCTGTAGTGCTCGGCGAACGATGGCGCGTCGATTGATCACAGGTTCCAGTACTCCGCGCTTGAGAGAAGTGCGTAAAGGACAACTACCCATGCTTTGCCGGGCCACTTCTCGGTTTCGAGGGTTTCAAGAAACACAGCCTTCACGTCTGCGACCTCGGACGGTGTCGGCGCACGTGCATAGAGTCGCCAGTACAAATCTTCAAGCTGCGCTGTCCAGCGGGCCTCGCTCTCTTCGAGAGATGCCAGTTCGCTACCGCCGCGTACGCGCTCTGCAGCCAAGACCGGGCGATCGCGCCCGACGTCGCAAAGCTTGAAGACGATCGGATCCGGTGTATCGTCCTCAACGTTGGCATCACGGAACACGACTCCCGCAGCCACATGCCACGAAAGACCACGCGCGATGAGCAGCGTTTGCACTTTGGTCGATGCATCGCGCTTGGATGCCGAAATGAAGTCAACGCCACCGAGCGGCACAGCGAAGAGTCGGGTGATGAGATTCTGGAATACTCCGGTAGTCTCGTCAGTCCAACCAAGTCGGAACTCGAGGGTGTCTTCGATCTGGTTTGCGATCTGTTCTGGTGTCAGGCGCAGAGCTGATGCGGTTTGCGCAATGAGCGGTTCCGGAACCGAGCCGCCGCCGGCGCTGGGGAGGATCTCGGCAGCAGCGGGGCTTGATCGCTCGTCCTTGCTGCAGCTGCAACCGGACACAAAGACTGCCACGAATGCGAGCGTGGCGAGACTTCGCACCAGAGTGCGACTTATCGAGTGGTTTGTGCGTGCCGGATAGCTCAGCTGTCAACCCTCCACATACCAGCTGAAGAGGAGTTCGGTCGGGCTTGGAATAACCTTAGGACGGAATTAAAAAACACATAGTTCAGGGTAGTTACGGTGCGTAGACA
>Ga0169931_10002370_pt1 | contig 30793 bp, 29 predicted proteins | sample Kivu_15m_20L_FD_129675 | JGI IMG/M metagenome (GOLD analysis project Ga0169931, IMG submission 129675) | Freshwater microbial communities from Lake Kivu, Western Province, Rwanda to study Microbial Dark Matter (Phase II) - Kivu_15m_20L... | ecosystem: Environmental > Aquatic > Freshwater > Lake...
TTCACGAAATGTTTCTACATCTGGAATTATGGCATTTTCAAAATAGCCGACCTCACACTCATAATGATTTCTCATATCCACAATAATAGTATCCGGTTGATTTGCCAGGTGATTAAAATCCTCAGCTTTAAGGTGGATACCTTTATTGGTAACATCAAAACTTTCATCATTTAATCCATCTGCTACTATCTTATTCCTTACTTTAATAGCTAGTTTAAAAAAAGATATTCCATCATCTTCTATGGCAAAATTGAGTCTTACACCTTTTAAAAAAGTTATTGATTCTAAAATGCACTTAAAATTTTCCATTTGATGGTCTGGAACGGATATTTGTGCATTTATCCCCTCGAATGCTACATATATTCTCCCAAGAATACCAATGTCCTGAAAAGCGGCATACAAGTGATCTCTGAAAATATGAGGATTTTTAAGCTGGTAATACTGGTAAAAGGATATCGTTGTACGTGGTGTAGGATCTTCCTTTATTTTTTCCTTTAAAATTCTTCCGTTTATACGGTTGTGTAGTGCTCGCATCGCTCTGTAAAATATAAAATAAAACTGTGCAAAGTTACTACAAAATTGCTTTTAAGACATCAAAATGACAAATATCATTAAAAGCAATACGCTGCAGAAAATATCAGGTTGCTGGGGGTGCCTTTAAAAGAAGATTTTATATCGCCATAGTAAATATGGTCACCCACGGTCCTGAACGAATTCTCAAATTTCAGGTCAAGAAACACATTTTTTACATTATAACCGGCACCAATGACAAAACCGAAAGTATGAGATTTAATGCGGTTACTGTATTCCGGTATTATTTCAAGTTCAGATTCATCATGTAGTAGTATATGAATCATCGGGCCAACCCCAATTCTGACTTTTTCAATCATCAGTCCTCCCATTAAATGAAGGTCAGTGTAATAAAATCGTTCAGACATCTCTGAAGGAAATTTTCGGTTGTCATATGATTTTACATTATAATTGACGCCATACGTTGTCAGAGAAAGATTTCCCTGGTAAAAAAGATAACCTGCCTTTTTATGAGCATACAAGCCAGCTGTCCAAATAGGGTCTGCACTTTTAAACTGAATCTCATGAACAAGAAAGTCTGATTCGTTCCCAACCAGTGAATTTTCAACTTCAGTCGTAATGATTCCTCCTCCCATCCGAACACCAAGTATTAATCTTTCTTCCCGGTCTGCTTTTTTATTGTATTGCGCTTGCATATGCGTTGTCAACATTAGCAGAGTGTAAAGTATAAGCGTTGTTTTGTTAATCAGACGACACATGATGATTACTCGTTTTATCAAATATAATATTTAAATGGATGTTTGGCAAAAATGTTTACAGAAGAATTAAAATAGTATTCACAATTAAACATTAATATATTAAAATTATCAATATGCTATTATACTGTTCTTGCAAAGAAAAAATACGCGGTACTAAATTGAAGATATATGGATGTAATACTTACTTTAGACAACAATGCACCCTGATTTAATTAAGTGGTTTCAAATAAGCGGAAAGTTGTTTTACATGTAAAACTAAATTACTAATTAAAACACTCAAAAGGCATTAAATATGATAAATTTTTATACTTTTTAAAAAACTGAAATACTTATAAAACAAGTAATTTGACTATCTTTGCGACTTTATTTCAAGAGCTATGTCAAAGGATGCCGAAAAATATGATCAGCGTGGTGTTTCAGCTACAAAGGCTGAAATTCACAATGCTATTCGACATTTAGATAAAGGGTTGTATCCCAATGCTTTCTGTAAAGTGCTTTTTGACATAACAGGCAATGATCCAGATTTTGTCAATATTATGCATGCAGATACTGCAGGTACAAAAACCAGTCTTGCCTATATATATTGGAAGGAAACCGGGGATGCAGATGTGTGGAAAGGAATCGTTGAGGATGCCATCGTTATGAATATTGATGATATGGGTTGCGTAGGCGCTGTTGATCAGATAGTTTTGTCTTCGACCATAGGCAGGAACAAGCATCTCATTTCTTCTGAAGTCATCAATATCATTATTAATCACGCGCAGGCATTTTGCGAAAAGCTCTCGGGCTATGGAGTAAATATTATGCTTTCAGGAGGTGAAACAGCTGATGTAGGAGATATAGTTCGCACAATAGATGTGGGTTACACTACTTTCTGCCGTCTTCCTAGAAATAAAATTATTAACATCGATATCAGAGAAGGCGATTATGTTGTAGGTTTCAGTTCCAGTGGGCAAGCTGCATATGAAGATAATTACAACGGCGGGATGGGTAGTAACGGACTAACATCCGCCAGACATGATGTTTTTTCTTCCATTTACAGAAAAAAGTATCCTGAAAGCTACAGTCCCGAAACCGACATCAGATATATTTATTCCGGATCGCGCCTGCTCACCGACGAAATATCAGTGTGTGGCAAAAATATAACGCTTGGAAAACTTGTTTTATCGCCAACAAGAACATACTTACCATTATTAAAGTCGATAGTTACAGATTTACACAGCGATTTACATGGCATTATTCATTGTTCGGGTGGTGGTCAGACCAAGGTTTTGAAATTTATAGACAAACCACTATGTGTCATAAAGGACAACTTGTTTGAGCCTCCATTACTGTTTCAGATTATAAAACAGGAATCTGACAGCAGTGATGAGGAAATGTATCAGGTTTTTAATATGGGCCACAGACTGGAAATATACACGCCTTCTGCAGATGCTGCGGAGGAGATGATAAATAGATCATCTCAATTACAAATTGAGGCCAGAATTGTTGGCAGGGTAGTAAAAAGCGATAGTCCGGCCGTAAAAATTATTAAGGATTCTCATATGATAGAATATCAGTGATTATAACGTAGGGAAATGGATAAAATCAGGAATTTTTGTGTTATTGCTCATATTGATCATGGAAAAAGCACCTTGTCTGACAGGTTACTGGAATTTACCAAAACCATCTCAGAAAGAGATATGCAGGATCAGGCGCTAGACGACATGGATCTAGAAAGAGAACGGGGGATAACCATTAAAAGTCACGCCATTCAGATGTATTATCAGCATACAGATGGACAAACCTATACTTTTAATATGATTGATACGCCGGGCCATGTTGATTTTTCATACGAAGTAAGCCGGTCTATAGCAGCATGTGAAGGTGCACTTTTATTAGTTGATGCTTCCCAGGGTATTCAGGCACAAACAATCTCCAACCTCTACCTGGCGATTGAGCATGACCTTGAGATTATCCCTGTGCTGAACAAAGTCGATATGGAATCTGCTATGATAGAAGAAGTTTCTGAGCAGATAATTGACCTTATTGGTTGTAAAAAGGAAGAAATCATTCTTGCAAGCGGAAAGACGGGCATTGGTATTGAAGAACTTATGCATGCTATCGTGGATAGAATTCCTTGTCCCAAAGGCAATCCCAATGCACCTTTACAAGCTCTGATTTTTGATTCTATGTTCAATTCATTCAGAGGGGTAATTGCATATTACCGTATTCTTAACGGTACTTTGCGTAAAGGAGACAAAGTAAGATTTTTCAACACCGGCAAGGTTTATGAAGCTGATGAAATCGGGATATTGCAGATGAGCCAGGTTCCCAAGACAGAATTGTCAGCAGGTAATGTTGGCTATATCATTACCGGTATAAAAGAATCTAAAGAGATTAAGGTTGGCGATACTATTACACATGATGATATACCATGCAGTGAGGCTATACAAGGCTTTGAAGAAGTTAAGCCTATGGTTTTTGCCGGCATTTACCCTATTGAAAATGAAGACTTTGAAGATCTCAGGGATAGCCTTGAAAAATTACAGCTCAACGACGCGTCTTTGGTGTTCGAACCCGAATCTTCTGTGGCGCTTGGTTTTGGATTCCGTTGTGGATTTCTGGGTATGCTTCACCTTGAAATAATCCAGGAAAGACTATCCAGGGAATTTGACCAGGAAGTAATTACCACCGTTCCAAACGTATCTTATCTTTGTTACCCACACAAAGGGGAGGTAAAACTAATAAACACACCCAATGATTTGCCGGACCCGACTACCATCAGCAGTGTAGAAGAGCCGTATATCAGATCTCAGATCATTACAAAGCCGGAATATATCGGGGCTATAATGACACTCTGCATGGAAAAGCGAGGTACACTTACCAAACAGACATATTTGTCGCAGGATAGGGTAGAGCTCACTTTTGAAATGCCCCTCGCAGAAATAGTGTTTGATTTTTATGACAGGCTCAAGTCCATTTCAAGAGGTTATGCATCATTTGATTATGCTCCGCTTGATTATCGGGCCTCAGATCTTGTCAAACTGGATATCCGACTTAATAGTGAGCCGGTGGATGCGCTTTCTTCTCTTGTTCACCGCACAAAAGCCGACTATATCGGAAGAAAAATATGTGCAAAACTCAAAGAGCTACTGCCTAAACAACAATTTCTGATTGCAATACAAGCATCCATAGGTGCTAAGATTATTGCCAGGGAGACCATTTCCGCTTTGCGTAAGGATGTTACTGCAAAATGTTATGGAGGGGATATAAGCAGAAAGCGAAAACTTCTTGAAAAACAAAAAAAGGGAAAGAAGAAAATGAGACAAATCGGAAACGTAGAAGTTCCGCAAAAAGCTTTTTTACAGGTGCTCAAGCTGGATAGTTAATCCAAGTTGGTACTATTTTTGAATTGGGAATATTAATTATTTTTTTATATTTGCGATTACTTTTTGAACAAACGCTAAAATATTATCTATTATGACAACATTAACTAAGTTATCCGCCTTGGTGCTTTTAGCTGGTTTGACGCTTTCTTCCTGTGTTAGTAAGAAAAAGTTTAATGAGCTTGAAGCAAACCTGGCAGAACAAAAATCACTGTTAAGCCAGTGTGAAAAGAGAAATCAAGATTTGGAAGCGCAATTGCTGGAAGCAAACAGAAAATTAACCGATTGCAATTCAAAACTCTCTGCTGCTACTGCTGAATTGAATACAGCCAACGTAAAAATTAAGGGTCTTGAAGAGCAACTAGACCTGTTGAAGCGCTCTAATGCAAATTTGCTTGATCAAATGGCCTCGCTTTCTGTTATTAGTAAAGCAGGGGCTGAGAGTATTAAAAAATCACTGGATGCAATTAATGATCAGAGCAGTTATATCAAGGATCTTACCAAGTCTATGCAGTATAAGGACTCTGTAAATCTGGCACTTGTGATGAATCTGAAGAGATCGCTTAAAGATTTCAATGATCAGGATGTTAATATAGAAGTTAAGAAAGGTGTTGTCTACATATCACTTTCCGATAATCTCTTATTTAAGTCAGCCAGTGCAGTTATCAACTCCAAGGCTGAAGCAGTCCTCAGTAAAATAGCATCAATTCTTAATGATCAGAAGGAACTTGATATATTGATTGAAGGACATACTGATAATGTTCCAATAGCTAATGACTGTATTAACGACAACTGGGATTTGAGTGCTAAGCGTGCGACATCTGTTGTAAGAGCATTACAAAATAAATATAAAGTAGCTCCCGAAAGAATGACAGCTGGAGGTAGATCACAGTATGTACCTAAATCAGGAAATGATTCTGCATCAGGAAGAGCACAAAACAGAAGAACAGAAATCATAGTTTTACCTAAACTAGATCAGTTCTTTAAGCTTTTGGAAGCACCTGCTTTAAAGTAAAACCCCAAAAAAAAAGGAGCTTAAAAAAGCTCCTTTTTTTTTAACTACTTTTTTGTGCTGATTTGTATATATCAGTCATTTCCTTAGATACTGATGAATTCATTACTCTTATGTAAGTTTTGGTATCAAGTTCCAGGGTAATAATATTGTCTTCAATTTTATTTACTTTACCAATGATACCGCTGGATGTAACAACTTCGTCCCCTTTTTCAACAGCTTTTATAAAATTGACTTGTTCTTTTTGCTTTTTTGCCTGTGGCCGGATGAAGAAAAAATAGAAAAAAACGAATATCAATCCCATAAACACAAGATTGAGGATGCCGGCTCCCCCGGAAGCCTGCCATACAAAAATTAATGCTTGCTTTGTCATATGATAATTATTTTTACAAAGTTATTATAATCCGTCATATTCTCCATTGATTTTTAATTGACTTTTAGTGTTTAATATTGTTATACTTTATATAATTTGGAATCTTCTGATTCACTTTTCAATTAAAGGAAGATTTTATAATAGCCTTATTTAAACTTTATAAATTTTCGCAGACAAATGGACAGCATCAGCTTGAATTCAAATCATAAACATATTTTTTTTTTATGAGGCTTTATTTAATAGGAATGCCTTTTTCCGGGAAAACATTTTTGGGCAAAAACCTGGCTGAGATGATGAAAGTGCGATTTTTGGATACAGACGAAACAATAGAACATAAAACAGGTTATCGTATACAAGAGTTATTCGATAAGCATGGCGTAGCCTATTTTCGCCAGCTGGAATCAGAAGTATTGCACGAAATAGCCGATCATGATATTGTCGTTTCTACAGGGGGAGGCATGCCCTGTTATAACAATAATATCAGGTATATGAATGCCACCGGGGTAACCCTACACCTTAATTCCCCCCTGGACATATTGATTGATCGAGCCAAATGCCCCTCTGAAGCCTCCAAGAGGCCGCACTGGGCCAAACTGAATGAAAATGAAATCATCGAAAATCTAAATACGATGTCACGTGAGAGATCAGATTGTTACAACATGGCGCAGCTTGAATTTACAGGTACGGATGCGGCATTGTTACTTGAAATACTGAAAACAAAATCAGAGATATGGAGATAGGAAAGGAAATAAAACAAACTAAATTTTCAACACCATTTCACAAAGCATATATAAACCTGCTATATACAGCCAATCACTTCCTTCATGCCCATAACAGGATTTTTGAGCAGTTCAACCTTCTTTCTCAGCACTACAACGTACTTAGAATAGCCAGAGGTAAACACCCTAAGCCTGTTTCCCCGGGATATATAAAGGAGGTCATGCTGGATAAAGGCAGAGATGTAACCAGATTAATAGATAAATTGGTTGGGATGGGATTTTTAAACAGAAAACCAAATCCTGAAAGTAAAAGACAACTGGATATATTTATAACTGCAAAAGGAATAGAAGTGACCAATGAATTAGAAGCTTTTGTAGAAGAGTTTTCCAGGAAAAACACATATTTGTCAGACCAGGAATTTAATCACCTGTCAGATCTGCTGGATAAAATGAGGGGATAAATTATCCTTCAAAATTAAACGAAATAGTAAATATCTGGGAGGTGACATTATCCAGTACTCTGGATTCAATTTTATTATTTTCATAAATAATCAAATTGGACAATCCACGAGAAAATTTGATTTCAGGAGAAAAAATAAAAAATGGATAAAACATCTGTATGCCAAGACCTACTTCGTACTGGAAGTCATGCGGAGAAACTTTAATCAGACTTTTCCGGGATTTTGAATTGGTTTGTACATCATAGCTGTACTTAAGACCGGCAAGTACAAACATTCTTTTGTCTTTATAGGGTAATGATTTATATCGTAATTGAAAGGGCATTTCTACAAAAACCGATTCTATCTCCCGGATTCTGGTATTTCCAGTCTGAATTTCGACATACTCAAATCCTCTCTGCGCAAAAGAAAAACCTGGAATAAACCGAAAATCAAAGAAATCACCAATTTTTAAATTGGTGATCATATGCATATTCAGACCTGGATTGCTCCTGCCAGCAGTGATGTTGAAAGAATCATTATTGATAAATGTTCCGGAGCGGGAAACATGAAACCCTGTGTTATTAAATCCGAGGTTGATACCAAAATAATAGGGTTTTTTCTGAAAATCCTTAAAATATCTGTCCTCTTTACCGCCAATCTGTGCAAAAGCAGTTGTTAATGCAAAAAAGTAAAAAGAAACAGCAAGAATTACTTTGTTCCAAGATAGACGCAACATATACCTCCAGTTAGTGATGTAAACGAAGTTTCTTTAAATCCAGCTTCTTTCAACTTATCGGTAAATAAATGATAATCTGGAAATGCCTGCACGGATTCATACAAATACTGATAAGCTTTTGGATCTTTAGATTTTAGTTTTCCTATAAAAGGCAGAATAAATTTAAAATATATACCAAATAATTGTTTTAATGGAAAAATTCGAGGCCTTGAAAATTCCAGAACCATAATTTTACCTCCCGGTTTTGTGACCCTGTATAATTCAGACAGCCCTTTGCTGAGATTTTCAAAATTACGTACGCCATAGGCTGACATTACCAAATCAAAATGGTTGTCCGAATAATGAATATTTTCAGAATCCCCATGTTCAAGAACAACTCTGTCAGTCAGATTCAGATTTATAATTTTACCTCTTCCCAATTGAAGCATGTTTTCAGAAATATCAATTCCTGTAACCTTGTCAATGTTTAAATGCTTATGAGCTTCAATGGCCAGATCTGCCGTACCTGTAGCCATGTCTAAAGCTGTGGGGTAGGAGGGTCCTTTTAATTGTTGTATGGCCTTTTTTCTCCAATATTTGTCGATGCCAAGAGATAAAAACCTGTTTAAAAAATCATAGTACGGCGCTATATTATCAAACATTCGAGTGACCTGGCCTTTTTTAGATTCAGAATCACTGTTGTACGGTGTTATAATTTCTTTTTCTCGCATAAAATAAAATACAAAGATACAAAATTACTTTCCTTTTCATGGTGGATAACCTTGAACAAGATTTACAACAAAAAGTTAAATTATATTAGACCGTATTATATTGTGATAAAAACGTAATAGAAAATGACAAATAATCAACTGGCCCGATATTTTACAAGACTTGCCAGAATAATGGAGTTTCATGGCGAAAATTTTTTTAAGATAAAAGCTTATGAGGCTGTAGCCGATGTGCTTAAAAAATCTGATTTGGACTTTTCGGGAATGTCGGGAGAGGAACTTGAAAAAATCCCTGGTGTAGGAAAAGCCATTTCTGAAAAAATAATTGAAATATACCAGACTGGCAATTTAAAAACTCTTGAAAAATACCTGGCATTATACCCTCCCGGTATTGAGGATTTATTGTCAATAAAGGGCCTGGGGCCGAAAAAAGTAAGACAATTGTGGGAGGAACTTGGTGTTTGTACGCCTGGAGAACTTATATATGCCTGTGAAGAAAACAGGCTAACTAGTCTAAAGGGGTTTGGCGAAAAAACACAGGAAGATATCAAGCAAAAGGCTGCTTTTTTTACGGCTTCAAAAGGACTTTACCTTTTTTCGTCTATTCTTCCTGTCGCTGGGAGGTTTGTAAATTTGCTTTCTGATCATGATGAAAGTGTTCTTGTAGGTGACCTGGCAAGGAGACTGCCGGTCGTAAAAGGTATTGAGCTTTTGACCACTTTGGAAATGGAAGAAGTGAGGTTAATGGGGAGATTGTCCGCGGATGAAGTGCCGGAATTTGAAGGTATTCCTGTCTTTATCTCATCTTGTAATAAGGCTAATTTTGATATCGAACAATTAAAATTAACAAGCTCTGAATTGTTTTATAGCAGCGCACTTGACAGCCTCAACAATGGGCACATGACGATAAAGGATATCCTTAAAAAATTTGAACCTTACAGGCGCGAAAATTCAGCGCATATCCATTCCAAAGGCCAAATATACTCCCCGGTAGCTCCAGAAGATATCAAAGGAGTGATACATGTTCATACCACATATAGTGACGGTAGCCAGTCATTGGCTTCCATGGCTCAGCATTGCATAGACCAGGGATATAAATACCTGGTTGTGACAGATCATAGTCAGTCTGCCATATATGCCAATGGTCTTTTGCCTGACAGAATAACTGATCAATGGGCAGAAGTTGATCTGCTCAATACGACAATGGAGGATTTTACTATATTCAAAGGTATCGAAAGTGATATTCTGTCAGATGGAACGCTGGATTACTCACAAGATTTGCTCAGTGGTTTTGAATGTGTAATTGCTTCTGTTCATTCCGGATTAAAGATGGACAGTGATAAGGCAACAGAACGACTTATAAAGGCTATTGAAAATCCATTTACAAGAATTTTGGGACACCCTACAGGCCGCCTGCTGTTAGCCAGGTCCGGGTATTCTCCGGATATGGAAAAAGTACTGGATGCCTGTGCTGCAAACAATGTAGCCATAGAAATCAACTCTAATCCCTGGAGAATGGACCTGGACTGGATATGGTATGAGAAAGCATTTCACAAAGGGTTATATCTGTCTATAAATCCTGATGCTCATTCACTTTCAGGTATTTCAGATATCAAATGGGGGGTAATGGTTGCTGCAAAGGCCAATATAAATCCGGATTGTATTTTGAACAAAATGTCGGCTGCGGAGTTTAAGAATTGGCTTCAATCAAAGTAATATTTGAATAATTTTATATTTGTGTTAAATACTTGTTAATCAATATTGGCTTAGTATTTGCCTCCTTATTTATTTGAATATAAATTATAATTTTGTCTAAATTTTTAACCACTAAAATTTAAATCATAATGAAAAAGTTGAGTTTTTTATTTTTGCTCTTTTTGACTTTATCTACGGCATTTACTTCTTGCAAGGATAAAGAGGCTGAAACAACAGAAGCAACAGAAGCCGGTGCGACTGGAGCGGACGCAATAGCAACTGCTGGTGAGCTTACGCCTACTACACCTCCTCCTGGTGCAGAAGCCACAGCAACACCTGTTCCAACAGGACCGACTACATCTATTAATTTCGAAAACCCAACTTATGACTGGGGTAAAGTTAATGATGGAGATAAAGTAACGCATGTTTTTAAATTTACAAATACAGGACAAAATCCACTTATCATAAGTGATGCTAAAGGAAGTTGCGGATGTACCGTTCCAGAATGGCCTAAAGAGCCTATAGCACCTGGCAAGAAAGGAGAAATCAAAGTTGTATTTGATTCTAAGGGTAAAGGTTCAAAAGAAGGTAAAATGGATTCCAAGAAAGTTACCATTACGGCCAATACTGATCCTGTAAATACTTATCTGACTATTCAGGGTATGATTGTTAATCCAAATGCGCAGTAATATTTGCTGAAGCGTAAAAATTATAAAAGGCTTTCCCAATATGGGAAAGCCTTTTTTTATGATTATTTATATTTGATTTTGCTGTCAGCATAGTAGATAAAAACCACCATTTTAGTTAAGTTTTTTCAACACCACATTACACTATTTACTCAAAATGAAGGATTACTTAAGCCTTGTAAAATTTAGCCATACCATATTTGCGATGCCGTTTGCACTTGTTGGTTATTTTCTTGGTCTTTACTTGGGTAACTTCGAGTTTTCCATGTTGCTTTTTGTAAAAATTGTTTTGGCGATGATTTTTGCACGTACAGCGGCCATGGCATTTAACAGGTATACAGACAGAGCAATAGACAAGCTTAATCCCCGCACTAATAACAGAGAAATTCCAGCTGGTATAATTAAACCCGCTTCAGCACTCTTTTTTGTTGTTTTAAGCTGCATGCTTTTTGTTATGGTTTGTTTCACCATAAATAAGCTTTGTTTTTATCTTAGTCCTGTGGCTTTATTTATTGTATTAGGATACTCCTATGCTAAGAGATTTACGGCTTTGTGTCATTTTATTCTTGGGCTTGGATTGAGTCTTGCTCCTGTAGGCGCATATTTGGCGGTTACCGGTTCTTTTCATATTTACCCGGTAGCTATAGGCTTTGCAGTATTGTTTTGGGTGTCAGGATTTGATATTATTTATGCGCTTCAGGATACGGATTTCGATCTGGAAAATAAGCTTTTTTCCATACCAGTAACAGCAGGAAAAAACAATGCTTTATGGATTTCTGGTATGGTGCACTTTCTGGCAGGGATAATGCTTTTAAGCACGGTTTATTTTCTAACAGTAGAAAAAAGTCATTTTGATGGTTTGACCTGGGCTGGTGCTGTGATTTTTAATGCAATGCTTATTTATCAGCATGTTATAATCAGAAGATATGGTCTGAGTAGGGTAGATATGGCATTTTTTACCACCAATGGTATAGCAAGCATTTTTTTTGGTAGTTTTTTTATACTGGATTTTTTTCTTTAAGAAACTCCGTAAATTTCCTTATTGCCAGGGCACGATGACTTATCAAATTTTTTTCTGCTGATGACATCTCAGCAAAAGTTTTGTTAAAGCCATCGGGTATAAAAACAGGGTCATATCCAAAACCTCCTGAGCCTTTTAGTTCATAAGTAATTATACCTTGTATACTCCCTTCGAAATACCAGGTATCAATCCCGTCCGTATAACAGAGGATAGTCCTGAACTGAGCCCTTCTGTCTGATATTGTTTTAAGTTTATCGAGGAGTTTAAGAATATTTTCCTTCGGGTTTTTACTTGTACCTGCATATCTTGCAGATAGAACCCCCGGTTCGCCATTCAATGCGTAGACTTCAAGTCCTGAATCTTCTCCACAGGAAGGAGTATCTAAATACTTAAATAATGCAGAAGCTTTAATGAAGGCATTTTCTTCCAAAGTAGCACCATTTTCTTCTATATCAACATGAAAATCAACATCAATCAGGGACGCTATCTCATACGTGGTGTTTTGAAGTATATCTTTAATTTCAGAAACCTTGTTCTCGTTATGGGTCGCCAGAAATATTCTGTTTTTATTCATCTGAGAAATTCTGCTTTTAGAGTATTCCACAAAATTTTCTTTTTATCCTGGTCTTCAAAGATTTCTTTAAGACTATCCGTACAAATTACAGAAAATTTATTGAACCTGAAAACTTTATATTTTTCGTAGGGTAGGGGTAAACCTACCATGGCCGGCTCCATGCCTAATAGAATTATACAATGTAACCAGGGTAAAATTTCATTTAGATTCTGTTGAATTTCGGACACCTTCAAGATCCAAACATCTTTTACAGGATCTCGTTGTATTGCCTTTATAATATCTTCAAATTTAGAAACATAATTATCGGTTTTATTATCTAAAAATACGCCCAGTATCACCGGAAAGTTTTTATTGTCTGGTGCTTTTATTTGCAGATCAGGGGAGTCTTTAAGGTCAAAAAGTAAATCGTTCATCTTAATTATCAAAATATTATTTGGTATAATTTATAAAATACACATAATCTACTAAAAAGAGCATTATTTAATAGCAAAAATAGAATATTTTAATATTTTAGTTGTAATTTTGTATTATAATTCCATGAACTGAAGATAAATTATATATTCTTATAAGATGAATATGTAAATTTGCAATATAAAATCAAGCATACTTATGTCTATTAAAGTAAAGTTTTCCGAAGTTCAGCAGAGTAATTTATCCAAGGTTGACTTTGACAATCTTCCATTTGGAAAGACATTTACCGATTACATGTTCGAAATAGATTATATTTCGGGGGAATGGGTAAATCCCTCCGTTAAACCCGTTCAAATGCTTGATATTCATCCCGGTAACATGGCCTGGCATTATGGTCAGTCGATATTTGAAGGAATGAAGGCCACAAAATCAAAAGATGGAGTTCCTTTATTATTTAGGCCTGATCTGCATGCAAAGCGTTTAAACAAGTCGGCACGAAGAATGTGTATGCCGGAAATTCCTGAACAAATGTTTCTGGATGCAGTGCATACACTGGTAAATCTTGAAAGAGCATGGATACCACCTCACAAAGGATCAGCCATGTATATCAGGCCTTTTATGTTTGCTACAGATAATACTATAGGTGTCAGGGCATCAGACAATTACAAATTTATTATTTTTACAATGCCTGTAGGCCCTTACTACAATCACCCGGTAAGTCTTTGGGCACAAGATGAATATTTCCGGGCTGTTGTCGGTGGCGTTGGAGAAGCCAAAACAGCCGGTAATTATGCAGCGTCATTATATCCGGCAGCTATGGCTAAAAAACTTGGATATGACCAGGTGATGTGGCTTGATGCTGTTCATAAGCGATATGTGCAGGAAGTTGGCACCATGAATATATTTTTTGTAGTAGATGACGAAATTTGCACTCCAAATCTTGATGGTGCTATACTTGCTGGTATAACGCGTGACAGTGTGCTTAAAATCTACCGTGAAAAAGGTTACCGTGTTTCAGAGCGTCCTGTTGATATTCATGAAATAGTCGATGCCGCTAAGTCCGGGAGCCTTAAGGAAATTTTCGGCACCGGTACGGCTGCAGTCGTTGCCAATGTAAATAAATTCATGTACAAGGATGAAGAATTTTTACTGGATCCAAAAAATTATAATTATTCTGTAGAGGCCAAGGAAATTATCAATAGCATTAGAGAAGGAAGCCATGAAGATACTTTTAACTGGCTGGTTCCTGCGGAATGTAAATTTGAGTGGATTTAACCGGTAATACATTTTATTTATTTCATGCCTGTTATTCCTATAATTAATATTATGTTAAATAGGATTTTTTCATTGTGTCCTCCTTGCGTGAATTATTTATACTTTTTATAGCTGTTATTGAATAATTCACTAATTTTGCGCATTATTTTTCAACAATAATAATTTATGGCAAAGAAAAATTCAGATCAAAACGCTGCAACAGCAGAAAATGTATCGTTTGTAGAAGTTAAAGGAGAAAATAAATTCAATCCTGAAAGCTTTATTCAAAATAACCAAAAAAATCTGACCTATATTGTAGGCGGTATGGTCGCGGTAGCCCTACTCTATTTTGGCTATAAAATGCTCTATCTGGCACCAAAGCAAAAAGAAGCAATAGAAGCGATGTATAAAGCTGAAACTTTATTTGCACAGGACTCATTTGCACAGGCTTTAGAGAAACCAGGTGCTGAAGCAGAAGGCTTTCTTGACATTATCAACAATTATAGCGGTACAAAAGCAGCAAACCTGGCCAAATATTATGCTGGAGTCTGCTACCTGAACCTCGGTAAATACGAAGACGCTATATCTTACCTGGAGGACTTTGACGCTCCTGACGATCTCACATCTTCATCACGTGCCGGTGCTCTTGGAGATGCATATGCAGAAACCGGTGACAAGGACAAGGCTGTCAATTACTATAAACAGGCTTCACAATCTACAGAGAACGAGATGTTAGCTCCATATTATTTAAACAAACTAGCACTATTCTATTTTGTTGAGGGTAAAAATGCAGAATCACTGGAGACATTTAAATCAATTGTCGACAACTACCCTGATGCAGAGCAAGCTGCCGAAGCGAAAAAATATATTGCCAGGTTAGAGTAATAATCTTACAGAAATAATTCTAAAAACCGGTAGTTCTATGAACATACCGGTTTTTTTATGCTTTTATAATTATAATTGTTTAAACTATGCAACAACTAATATTAAAATACGTCCTTAGAATTTTAGTTCTCATAGCACTTCTGACGATTATAAGACATATGCCTGACTATGAAAAAAACATTGGTCAAGCATATGATTTTATTTACAGCATTTTGAGGTTCTTGTTGTTTTTTATTACAGTCAATCTTATCACCGCAATGCTGGTGATGATATACAGAATCAGAAAAAAACTTGCTTACAAATACACAGATAATGTTATTTCCGGTGTCAATAATCTGTATTATCTCATAGTAACTATAGGTGTCATCCTGATGATTCTTGGTTTTTGGGGTATTGATGTAGGAAAATTATTGACCAGCTTATCCATTGCCGCAGCTGCTGTTGCAATTATTTCAAAGGAATTTGTTTCTGCAATTATCAGCGGTATCATTATTAGCTTTACAAATGATATTGGCATAGATGACTATGTTCAGATAGGAGGAAATAAAGGAAAAATACTGGATATAAGTCTTACTAAAGTCACCATGCTGAATGAGGATGACGATATTATTTTTATACCTAATGATAAAGTTTATCTATCTGAAATTATCAATTATACAAAGCGGGAAATCAGAAAGGTTAATATTGATTTCGAAGTAGATTTAAGTGTTTTTACTTCTGTGGAAAAACTTGAATTATTACTAAAGAAATCACTGGAGGATTATAAGCAGTTGATTGAGCCCAATTCAATTTCTTTGAATATCGTTGAAATTCACAAAGAACATCTGACTCTGAAATTTCAATTTAAACTTAAAGAGGTAAACCGGGATGTGGAGAAACTTATCAGAAAACAGACGGCAAGGATTATTGTAAATGCCATTGGGAGATAACAATTGTTGTCCGATTCTTCACCATAACTTTCCTTCAATTTTAATTAAAAAAGTACTAGTATGGGTCTATATTAATTATAACCCTTGCTTTTTTATGAACGGAGTGCATTTGCATTTCGTCAACGATTTCCAAAATAGCTTGTTTGATTTTCCATCCAAGTGAGGTCTGTATCTCATGCTTCACAAGGATCTGGTAAATATAAACTCCGCGCATACGTGGTATAGGAGCACTTGAAGGACCGAGTATCCTGTTACTTAATCTGTCCCGAAGTTTCTTGCTTAGCCATCCTGCTGCCCCCTCTGCAATTTCTGAAAATTTATGAGATATATCTATTTGTATCAACCTGCAGAAAGGAGGATACATAAATTTTTTTCTTTCTTCCAGTTCGCGATTAAAAAAATGGGAATAATTAAGTGATATGGCATCCATGAGCACAGGATGATCAGTCGTGTAAGTTTGAATTATAACCTTTCCTAGCTTATCCCGGCGCCCTGCCCTTCCCGCTACCTGTGTTATAAGCTGAAATGCCCTTTCACCTGCTCGTAAATCAGGATATCTCCACAAAGTATCTGCATGCAAAATTCCCACCACCGTAACATGACCAAAATCAAGCCCCTTAGTCAGCATCTGTGTTCCTACAAGAATATTGATTTCTCCATCGTTAAACTGTTCGAGTATTTGCTCCAGCATAGCTTTATTTGGAGCATTGTCCAGATCAAGTCTGGAAACTTTGAAATTGAGAAATACTTCTGCTACGGCATTTTCCATCTTTTCAGTACCAAAGCCCTCTTCCTGTAATGTATGCAAGCCACAGGCCGGGCATTTAGCCGGTTTTGGAGTGCGATACCCACAATAATGGCACCTCATCTCGTTTTTAGCTTTGTGTAACGTTAAGGAAACATCGCAATTGCTACATCCAGATTTCCATCCGCATGTCTGGCATTTAAGCAATGGCGCAAATCCCCGCCTGTTTTGAAATAATATAATTTGCTCTCCGTTTTCAAGTGCTTCCAGGCAAATGCTTTTTAATCTGTCACTTATCAGCCCATCAAAATGTTTATTTTTATATTCTTTTTTTAAATCAACTATTTCTATTTCAGGAATGCTTGAATTTCCATGACGGGACAATATTGAAACATAACCATACTTCCCAGTCTTTGCATTGAAATAGGATTCAATACTTGGAGTAGCCGATCCAAGTAATACGGGACACCCATATTTAGATCCCAGAAATACTGCTGCATCCCTTGCATTATAGCGTGGATTTGTTTCCTGTTGCTTATAGGATGGGTCATGTTCTTCATCTACGATAATCAACCCCAGATTTGAAAACGGCAGAAATACGGATGACCTGGCGCCTAGGTACAAGGCAATGCCCTCGCCTGCTGCTTTCCAGACCTCTACCCTCTCCTGGTCATTCATTTTGGAATGGTACGTATACACCGGGTATTCAATCAGGGAAACAATGGTTTTTACTATTTGTGTAGTCAAAGCTATTTCAGGGAGTAAATACAATACCTGCTGACCTTTTTTGAGTGCTTCACGGATAAATTGTACATATATTATAGTCTTTCCGCTTCCTGTTACACCATGTAACAATACCGCTTTTTTATCCTGGAAAAAATGATTTATCTCATTTATTGCATTTGATTGAATTTCAGATAGTTGTATGGATTCATTTTTATTATCAGTTAAATATTTGCCTGCTATCCGACTTACAGGTAATTCTTTAATTGCAAAAATATTTTTCTTTTCCATAGCTCTGAAAACGGCTATATCTTCACCACAAAGTTTTTGAACATCACTCAGAAAAAGAGGATTATTTCCAGCTTTAGTGAGCTGGTAGATTGAGAGTAAAGCACGCGTTTGCTTTTCTGATTTTTCAACAATTGGAGTAAATTCCAGCAATCTGTCAGCAGGCAGATTAATTTCAATCACCTTTTTCAGTTTTTGTTTATATTTTTCTACAAGATTTTCCTGTATAGAAACTATTTCCAGTTCGATTAATTGCCTGATGATTGGATAAATACTTTTTCGTTGAAGTATATCCTGTATAGTAGCAATGTCGAGTTCATTCTGTATGGAAATTGCTTCAGCTACCATGTAAGCGTCGTCTGATAATTCTGAGAAATCTCCTGAATAGGAAGGATTCGCTATAAGTTTAGTTTCGCTGGATAATTTCAGTCCGGATGGTAAAGCCATATTCATGACTTCTCCTAAATTACAACAGTAATATTTCCCCAGCCAGCGCCAGAAATCAAGATTGACAGGCTTTAGGATACTAAATGGTTCCAGTACACTAATTAGAGGCTTGGGCTTATATTCTCCTTTAAATTGTGGTGTAACCTCCAGTACAATTGCGGCATAAAGTTTTCTTTTCAGACTGACCTCAACCCTTACTCCGGGTTGCACCAGGTTAAGTAATTCCGGCGGAATGGAATAGGTATATAATTTGGATAGATTTAAAGGCAGAATAACGGTAGCGTACAAGAAAATACAGATTTCAATGATCACAAATATACTTATCTTTTAATTATCCCTGATAAAAGTATAAAGCACCAAATCATATATCCTAGTATTTTAAAAAACGGATATCACAAGGACATAAAGACTTTTCAATATAGAGTGTCTCCTGTCTTACATCAATATCTTAAAGTAATAAGCATACTCCCTTGAAAGATTTAACAATGTATTAAATTACTTTTCACCTAAAACTTTAAAATAAATTGTATGTTTATGTCAATATAAGTTCATGATGCGACAAATACACTCCATCAAAATTATTTTACTGCTGGTAATACCAATGATGTATACCAGTACAAATTATTATTGGGGTGAGTACTTCTCCTTAAATATTATTGAGGAAACGCATGAGGATACCGCCGTAAAAAAAGATCTTAAAGATATTTTTCAAGATTTTTTTAAAAGTGCATACATTTTTAAATGCATGTCTTTTGGGACCGAAACAAATTATTATGGTCTCAATCTTCAAAAGACTTATGCAGGAGATGATTTTTCACTTCTTTTGTTTTCGCCTCCGGAAAGATTTTAATGGATAATTGATATTTATATCAGCTAAGCTGATATTTTTTAAATTCATTAAAATTATTATATGGATAATAAAATCTTTGCAAATCTGAAGTCAGATATGTCATCTGGTCTTGTAGTGTTCCTGGTAGCACTGCCTCTTTGTCTTGGTATAGCTATGGCCTCTGGTGCACCATTATTTTCCGGCGTAATTGCCGGTATAATTGGAGGAATAATTGTAGGTAGTATAAGCCAGTCACATGTTAGTGTTTCCGGTCCTGCTGCGGGTCTCACAGCCATTGTACTTACAGCCATATCTACGCTTGGCACTTTTGAGTTATTTCTGCTTGCTGTTGTACTTTCAGGCATTATACAATTAATTCTTGGAGCTATCAAGGCGGGCACAATTTCAAATTATTTCCCAAATAATGTCATTGAAGGTATGCTTGCCGGAATTGGAGTAATTATTTTTTTAAAACAGCTTCCTCATGCTTTTGGATATGACCGTGATACGGAAGGAGATATGTATTTTCAGGAGGCTTCAGGTTCTAATACTTTTTTATCCCTGTTTGAGGCATTTCAGCATATTCATTTTGGTGCAACAATTATAACTTTTATAAGCCTTGGTTTGCTCCTGCTGTGGGATAAATTACCATTCCTGAAAAAAGTAAAACTCATTCCGGGGGCCCTTGTAGCTGTTGTTATAAGTATTCTTGTAAATGAGGTGTTTCGCCTATTCATTCCTGATCTTTACGTAAGTCAAACACATCTTGTAAATCTGCCTACGGGGGTATCTGATTTATCCTCATTATTCACTTTTCCGGATTTTGGCGGGTTGCAAAACAAACAGGTATGGATTACCGCTTTAACGCTTGCTGTAGTAGCATCTATAGAAACACTCTTGTGCATAGAGGCAGGTGACAGAATGGATAAATATAAGCGCTACACTCCTGCAAATATGGAACTGAAGGCTCAGGGTGTTGGTAATATTGTCAGCGGTTTTATTGGTGGTTTGCCTATGACTTCTGTTGTAGTAAGAACTACGGCCAATGTCAATGCCGGAGCAAAAACAAAAATGTCTGCCATATTTCATGGCATTTTATTGTTGGTCTGCGTACTGGCAATTCCGGGTTTACTGAACAAAATCCCTCTGGCTACACTGGCTGCAATTTTACTGCTGATTGGCTTCAAGCTTGCCAGTCCAGCTAAACTTATGCATTACTGGAACCAGGGCAAATATCAATTTTTGCCATATATAGCTACTGTATTGGCTGTGGTATTTACAGATTTACTCAAAGGCGTAGCCATTGGACTGGTTATAAGTATCATTTTTATCTTGCAGGGTAATCTTAAAAGAGCCTACTTTTTCAGAAAAGAGAATTACAAGGAAGGAGATGTCATTCATATTGAACTGGCCCAGGAAGTTTCATTTTTAAATAAGGCAGCTATAAAACTTACACTTGCACATCTGCCTTCTGACAGCAAAGTAGTGATCAATGCGGAGCAATCACTTTATATCGCACATGATGTACTGGAACTCATCCGGGAATTCCAATCTATAACAGGTCCTGAGCGCAATATAGAAGTAATCCTTACCGGATTTAAAGAAAAATATGGAATTGAAAATTCCTCCCCATCCTTAGCAGAAAAGGTATGGCTTGAAAAAAGTAATAATTAATTCATTTTACAAATCATAAAACATAAAAATCAATTCACATGAGTCAATTTTGTCAGAAACTACTAGACAACAACAAAAAATGGGTTGAAAGTAAACTTGCAGAAGATAAAGATTTTTTTAATAAACTTGCCAAAGGGCAGAAACCACCCTTATTATGGATTGGTTGTGCAGATAGTCGCGTACCGGCCAATGAAATCACAGGAACTCAGCCAGGAGAAGTATTTGTTCACCGGAATATAGCAAATATGGTAATCCATACAGATATGAACATGCTGAGTGTACTTGATTATGCTGTAAATGTATTACAGGTTAGACATATTATTGTATGCGGTCATTATGGCTGCGGCGGTGTACAGGCTGCTATGGGAAATAATCAATTTGGATTAATCGACAACTGGATCCGACACATCAAGGACGTGTACAGATTTCATCAGGAGGAGCTTGACCGTATTGAAGATATGAATCAACGATTTGACAGGTTTGTGGAATTGAATGTTATTGAGCAGGTTTATGATCTTGCAAAAACATCTATTTTGCAGAACGCATGGAATAACCAACGAGAGGTATGGATACATGGTTGGGTATATTCTATAGGCGAAGGTCTGGTAAAAGATTTAAATGTCAATATTGGAAATAATAAGGAGCTGGATGAGGTTTACCAGCTAAAGATAAACTAAAAAAAATAGTTTACAAATGCATCATAGCGCTGTTGTGGCGTTAAAACAAAAGCTATGAAAAAATAAGAAAGAGTAGTCACCTATTCTTTCTTTTTTTTTATAGAATAGCACCAATAATAGTGGCCGAAAACAGTGATGCAATGGTTCCGCCAAGTACTGCTTTTAGTCCAAATTCTGAAAGGTTTTTTCGCTGTGCTGGTGCCAGTGAACCTATGCCTCCAATTTGAATGCCGATACTTGCAAAATTGGCAAAACCGCAGAGCATATAAGTCGCCATGACAATTGATTTCTGATGAACAAGGTGCATCTGGTTGCTTACGTCCTTCACTTCTGCCAGCTGGATATAGGCAACAAATTCGCTTGCTGCCAGTTTAATTCCAAGCAACTGACCCATAATCATAATATCCTCTTTGGCCACTCCGATCAGCCACATGATTGGAGCAAAAATAATACCCAGAATAGTTTCTATGGATAATCGTGAATAATGGCTGTAATACGCAATGGTACCATTGATAGAACTGTGATCATCTATCAACGAAAAAGTAAGCTTTGAAAGCGTCAGATCACCCAACCACCCAAGACCATAATTGGCCATAGCGATAAAAGCTATAAAAACCAGTAACATAGCAGCTACATTTGCGGCAAGTTTTAAACCTTCGGTGGTTCCATTGGCTATGGCATCGAGCATATTTGAACCGATCAATTGTTCAGAGACCTGCACGTTGGTATCAACAGACTCCGTTTGGGGATATAATATTTTTGAAATAACTATGGCTCCGGGGGCTGCCATGACAGAAGCAGCGAGAAGGTGCTTGGCAAATTCAAGTCGTAAAACGGGATCATCTCCACCTAAAAAAGATATATATGCAGCCATAACTGCACCTGCAACGGTAGCCATACCTCCTACCATAACGAGTAAAATTTCAGAGCGATTCATTCGTTCCAGATATGCTTTAATCATTAGAGGAGCCTCAGTCTGACCAAGAAAAATATTGCCTGCAACTGAAAGACTCTCAGCCCCAGAGATACCCAGCAATCTGGTAAATATTTTAGCAAAACTTTTGACAACCCATTGGATTATCCCCAGGTAAAACAAAAGTGATGTCAGTGCAGAAAAGAAAATAATAGTTGGGAGCACCTGAAATAAAAATATATATCCAAAATTGGAAGAATCCATTAATTTATCCCCAAGCAAAAATGCAGAGCCTGATTTAGTGAATTCAAGAATTCGAACAAAAAATCCACCAACAAATTCAAATATAGCTTTTACCCAGCCAACCTTTAATACCCCCAAAGCCAGAATTAGTTGTGCCAGCAATCCTATGCATACCATTTTCCAGGGAATAGCTTTTCGGTTACTGCTAAAAATGTAACCAATTCCTACCAAAACTGCCATTCCGAGTAATCCTCTTCCCAGACTCAACAAGACTTCCATAGATTTATTTTTTAATTTCTCGTTGTACTTTTGTTATTTTGCCGAAAATTAGAATAATTATTTAACAACAGGTCCTTTATGAGTCTAAAAAATTCAGATTGTTTTCTCATTGGTATTTCCGGAGGTAGCGGATCGGGAAAGACTTCATTTATAAAGGAATTAAAAACCCATTATCCGCCGGAGCAGGTTTGCTTTTTATCTCAGGATGATTATTACCGACCAAGAGATGAGCAGGAAGTTGACCAAAATGGAATTCGAAATTTTGATCTTCCGGATTCCATTGACCAGGACGAATTCTATTTTGATCTTGTCAAACTCAATAATGGTATGATCGTCGAGAAGGAAGAATATACTTTTAATAACGAACATAAGGAGCAGAAAATGCTCACCTTCTCCCCCGCCCCTGTAATTATTGTTGAAGGCTTGTTTGTATTCCACAACCCACGGGTATTTGACATGCTCGATCTGAAAATATTACTGCATGCAACTGACACTCAGAAGATAATCAGAAGAATTAAGCGAGACAGGGTTGAACGCAATTATCCGCTGGAGGATGTATTGTATCGATACGAACATCATGTTTTACCATCCTTCGAATCTTACATTCAACCTTTTTTCAACAAAGTGGATATTGTTGTAAATAACAATAAATCCTATCACAGAGGAAGAGATTTATTACTCGCTTTTCTGGACCTGAAGTTAAAAAAATAACCTCCTTAATGAGCCGTTTCTGCGCTGGTAAATAATTATTTGAATTTTACCAATTATAGATTATAATATTTACATTTGTATTATAATCTATAAATAAACATGATACGTATAATTTTTATATTTAATATCATCGTATTTTTGTTTCAACTGACCTACGCACAATTTATCCCGGGTCAGCCTGCTAAAACTACGTCTGCTGCATTTTTCTTCCAGAATGAGTTGTATGCTATTTCTGACTTGTATGCTGATGCTGCACGTGAAGCGCTTTGCGGTCAGTACAGCGGGTGCAGATCAGAAGCCTGGAATCACGCCATCTTTCTACAGGAAGTAAGTCAAATGAGAATGGAGTTGCCTTTTGCAGAAAAGGACATTGTACTGATGATTGATAAAATTAAACCGGAAAATGCGTCCGTCCAAGCGTCACTTGATCTTGGCATTTACTATTTTCATCGAAAAATGTACAGGGAATACCTGAAATCGGTTGACCATATCTACCTGAAAGATTTACCCTCACAACTCTCAGAAGAATTTTTATTTAAAAAAGGCTATTCACTTTTTGTGCTGAAAGAATTTGGTACTGCCCGAAAAGTATTTCAGCAAATATCTTCCAGACGCAGCATTTACGTTCAGGCTGCCCAGTATTACGGAGGACTTTGCGCCTATTTTGACGGGGATTACAAAGCCGCAGTATCTCTCTTTGAGGCTTCTGCTTCAAATAAAGCTTATAAATCCTATGTACCCTATTACATTTGTCAGATTCAATTTTCAGAAAAAAATTATACTGCTCTGATAACATATGCCGAAAAAGCATTAAAGGATAAAAGTATTGAAAAATCAAAGGAGATCAGATTGCTGCTGGGCCAGGCATATTTTGCAGAAAAAAAATATGACAAGGCACTGGATCATCTGGTTTATTATGAACAGCAATCAGATTCTTTGTCTGTGGAAGAATTCTATCAAATTGGATTTTCTTACTATAAAATAAAAAAATACAATGATGCCATAGCTAGATTTTTGGTTATCAAACAGGATAAGACACTGGCTGGACAATTATCAAACTATTATATGGCCGATGCTTACCTTCAAAAAGGCGATAAGGCATCTGCAAGGTCCTCTTTTTTAAATGCATCCCTTCTGTCTGATGTTCCTGAATTGAAGGAAGAAGCGACATTCCAGTATGCAAAACTTTCAGCTGAAGCAGGATTTGAAAGGGAAGCTATACATGCTTTCAATGCCTTACCTTCTCAGTCAATCTATTTTAAGGATGCGCAGGAAATGATACGACAGGTGCTTGAAAATTCGTCTGACCTTGAGTTTGCACTCGATGTGGTAAGAGAATTGCGCACGACGATTCCCGCATTAAATGCCACTTTGCAACGACTGCTTTTAAAAGCCGGTGCAGTATCCTTGGCCAATGAAAAATTTACAGAAGCACGCGATTATATGGTTTCTGTATCAGAAATCTCTTACGATACCAAAGTTAAGGCTGAATCTTTTTTCTGGCTGGGAATAATTGAATACAAACTTTATCAATTTTCCAGATCGCAATCCAACTTTGACGAGTTTCTTTCTTTGGGAAAAGATATGACTTTCTCTGATGAAGTTTCTCCACTTGTGGTGTTTTACTACAATGGATACAGTAAACTCAAGCTGAAGCAAAAAGAAGATGCCTATAATTATTTTTTAAAATGTACCGAATCGTATCAAAAGCGAAAAGACAGAATCAGGAACATTACTATTCACGATTACCTTTATCCGGATGCCCTGGTGAAGTGCGGAGAACTTCTGATAGAAAAGGGTGCTTTAAAGCAGGCTCTACCCTACTTCCAAAAAGTAATCAGTCTTCAAAGTGATGATATGGATTATGCACAGTTCCAGTCAGGTCGTATACATTTTTTGCAACAGGAGTACAGGGAATGTCTTCCTTATCTTCAAAAATATACTTCCAAGGGAGAACAACCCTATCAGGGAGAAGCAATGATGATGATGGCACTTTGTTATGAATTTACCGGACAGCCAGCCGGGGCACTGAAAACTTACGAGAAGATAATCCATACTGATAAAGCTATTGTATCAACGAATTTCGCCCGATATCAGTCAGGTGTCTTGCTTACTGACCGAAAAGAATTTGAGGCAGCAATTCCTTTGTTCAAATCTATCATGACCTCTGGTCCTGATCCTTTACTTGCCGAAAAGACATTAAAAAAACTGGAACACATTTATGTTAATGAACTTTCAACACCTGAAGTTTATTTTTCATACGTCAGAACTATTCCCGGATATGAAATGGCTGAGTCAAGGGCAGATTCTCTAAGTTTTGCCCTGGCATATCAGAAGTATAAAGATCAGATGTTTCCTGATGCTGTAGAGTTGTTTACGAAATATTTATACAACTATACAACCGGAAAATATCTGGATCATGCTGTTTATTTCAGGGGAATGGCCCAACTTAAGGGAGCTGACGCCAATGCAGCTTTAAAGGACTTTGACAACCTTATTCAGAAACCCGAATCAAGGTATTACAGTGATGCTTCTTATCAGGCAGGCTTATTGGTTCTCAACATCAGTCGTGACAGTACTAAAGCCAGAGAACTATTCAGCTCAGCGTTTGAAAGGGCGATAGATATGAATCTTAAAAATCTTGCTGCGCAACAGTATATAATTTCTGCCCAGAATGCTTCTGATAGTTTAATGATTGAAAAAATGGCAAGTCATATACTATCATCAAGTGTTATGGTTGACCAGGATAAACATAAATGGGCATTAATTACCGGAAAAGTGATGATGCGGTTTAAAGACTGGAATAAAGCTTTATCTTTTTTCAGGTTTTTACCTGATACCATTCAACATGAAAATGGCGCTGAATCTCGCTATTTGATCGCAAAAGCACTGTATCTGCAAAAAAAGGTATATGATGCGGAAGAGGCCTGTCATTTTGCCAATGCGTATAATAAGTTTTATCCTTTCTGGATTGCAAAAACAATTTTGCTTCAGTCTGACATATATTTTGACACTAAAGATTTTCTGAATACGAGGGCTGCACTTGATGCCCTGCTTACTCATTTTGCTGATGAAAAAGAAATCATTAGCGAAGCTACTGCCAGGCTTAAAAGGCTCGACGATGCCGAAAAAGAAAACTCAAAATTAAAGAAAGACAAAAACAAGCTAAAACTGGAATCGAATGGCAAAAAATAAATTAATACCTGTCCTGTTTTTTACCATAGGCTTTTATCCTTTATTATGGGCTCAGGAAGCTAATGACTCTATTAAATTTCTAAAGGATTCCCTGATAGAAATTACATCCGGAAATGTTAATAATTCTATTCCGGTTATTATTTCTCCTTCACTTCTTGATAGTAAGCCTGACCTACCAAAATTCAGCTATAATGTAAAAGACAGATCCATATCATTTACTGCGCCGGAGGTAGAAATAAAAGCACTGGCATATCAGGAAGATTCTCGCTGGAATTTTGAAAGAGGTTTTGTCAGAGCTTTGTATGGCAGCGCCAAAAATCCAAATCTTCAGGCTGGAATATATCATCAAAAGAAAGAATCCTATGATATTTCCTTCCTGGGTCAGTACACCTCACTTAATCAGGCTGAATTATTTAAAAATCTAAACTACAGATATATTGACGGGCGTGTTAAATCTCATATTATCACCGGAGAAAATGTAGTGATGACAGCAGGAATGTATGCTTCAATGAATAGGTTTACCCTTTGGCATCCCACTTCAGCAATAGAGACAGGAAGCCACAGAAACATTTTCAATCACCAGCTAAATGTTCATTTTTCGAATATCGAGCTTGCTCAAAAAGGCTGGAACTGGAAAACAGGAATTACTACTAAAATCATTAATATATCGAATGATAATGGTTTTGAAGCGGGTATTATGACCTGGGGATCTGCCCATAAAGCCTTGTCCAAAAATTTCAATTTTAACGTTGAAGCAGAAAGCCAAAACATATATACCATCGCTGACAGTAATACTATACTTGATATATTTCATGCAAAACCTGTTTTTTCTTTTTCCAACACAAAATTCTATATTAAAGCAGGTTTACATTTCCTAGCTGCTACAAATTCAGGAATCAAATTTTTTCCGTTAACTGAATTTTCATACACCCTCACCAAGTCAGGGATATCCATTTTTGCAGGTACCAGCCAGGAACAACACCACAATACTTTAGGGTATAGTTCAACTATCAATCCATACCTATTCAGTAAAGCATTTTTAAATACCGCATCATGGAGCAATCACATATTTGGGGGTATTCGTATTTTTAATAGTGCTTTAGCGCTGGAAACAAAAATAGGAACATCCAATTCATACAATAATTTACTTTTTATTCAAACGGATCAATTGTCAGAGGAATTTACAGTAAAGTATGATGACATCAGTAATTTATATTTAAGGACATCTGTTCAATATTATCCGACTGATTTTTTAACTATAAATGCTTCTTTTGATCTTGTTCGGTACAATCCTGCTACTGAAGAGAATGCCATTAATTTACCAGGGGCAGATGTTAAGGTAGGTTGTGATTTGAAATTATTTAACCAGAAACTGGTTATAACTCCGGATCTTCAATATTTGAATATTATCAGACAGACCAATATTTCTTCATATGGAGACAACGAGCTTTTATGTATCAATATTCAGGCAGCCTTTAGAATTTATAAAAAATTAAATATTATGGCACAAGGTAATAATCTGCTTAATTCTACTTTTGACAGATGGAATGGATATCGTTATTTTGGCAGGAACTTTGCAGTCGGAATCAATTGGATTTTTTAAGGCCGGATTAGAAACCAAATGAATGTATTATTGTTAATTATATCCTAATTTATAATTTCAGCTATAATAAAGACTTTTAAATCAGCGTTTAATATCTTAATTTTGTGCCTCTATACGGAGAAACTAAATCTAATAAAAAATTTCCTTTCTTGAATTATTTAAAGATGAACATTTGATATGAGCATGAGGCGGTCACAAAAATCACTATGATTATCTCATCCGAATTCAATATGATCTTAGAAAACCAGTCACGCAGAGCGTGACGAATTAAAAATTAACAAATGAAAACTAATCAATTAAAATCTATTGCTTTCATAGCGCTTTTAGTATCAGCCATATTTACAATGAATTCTTGCAACAGAGGATATGGCTGTCCATACGAGTTAAAGGCTGGTGTTAACGCAATTTCTTCAGTTGCCAGATAACATGATAAGCTGGCATAATCTGCAGGAAACTCACCAGATTCAACAGTTGATTTCATCTTCTCAAAAGCACCCTGTGCTTATTTTTAAGCATAGCACTACGTGTTCTATAAGCCATATGGCAAAGATGCGTCTAGAGGAAAACTGGAATTTCAGTAATATTGAAACATGGTATCTAGACCTTAAGCAATTCAGGAACCTTTCTGATCAAATTGCAGAGACTTTTTCTGTTCACCATGAATCGCCACAGGTGTTATTGATTGAAAACGGTGAATGTATTTATGAGGCTTCTCATTTCGATATATCATGTGATGAAATGGCAGAAGTTATCGATTACCATCATAAATGAGCCTTCAACTAATACCTTCATCTGACGGGTCACATACCTTATTGTCACATTTCTATGGAGCAACTTACCATTCGCGTAATGGAGCAATTCAGGAGTCTGTTTTTGTTTTTATAAATGCAGGTCTGGACTTTTTAAAACAGCAAGGGGTAAAAGATTTTCGTATTTTTGAATTAGGATTTGGTACTGGTCTGAATTGTTTATTATCATATCAATACGCCCTGGAGCATGAGTTAAATATTGCATATACCGGAATAGATACATTTCCAGTATCAAGAGATATTACCAAGTCGCTAAATTATGGAGATCATTTAAATTGTTTGCCTGCATTTGAATCCTTGACGGATATGCCATGGGGTACAAAACAAAATCTTTCGCCTGATTTTTCAATTTTAAAACAGGAAATATCCTTTCAGGAATTTGTTGCTGAAAAAGCCTTCAATCTTTTTTATATGGATGCTTTTGGACCGGCTACACAGCCGGAATTGTGGAATGAATCCAGCATATTAAAAATGTTTGACATGCTTGAAAATGGTGGTGTCCTGGTTACCTACTGTGCGCAGGGGCAATTTAAACGTAACTTAAAAAATGCAGGTTTCAGAATCGAATCGCTTTCCGGACCTCCGGGAAAACGCGAAATGGTAAGAGCCTTTAAAAATTAACTAATCTATAAGATTTTTTATAAAAACATTTTTCAATATTTGCATTATTAAAATCAAATTGATATGTACCGCAGTATTTCCTTTTTCATTGTAGTTTTATTATTTACGATAGCTTCTAATGTATTTGGTCAAACCGATAAAGTAAAAATGACTTTTGAAAAAGAACACATTAAATTAGGTAAAATCAAGAAAGGTGATAAACGAAAATTTGATTTTGTATTTACCAATACCGGTTCAGAGACCATAAATATTGACATAGCATCCGGATGTGATTGCACTACTCTCGACTGGCCAAGAAAACCTATAAAACCAGGACAAAAAGGGATTATCAATGTAATTTTTGACAGCACTGAGAAAGAGATTTCCGAGACCATCGATGTAGATATATACCTTAAAAATATCAATCCCAAGACTGGACAGCGTATTCTTAAGATAGTGACTTATGATTATGAATTGTTAAAATAGCACCTTCAGGCTCAATAGTAAACTGTGTGCCTTCTGCTGTGCAAAATGCAGCATTGAAGATTTTCCTTGCCTCGACTTCAAAAATAGTGGTGTTGGAATACCTCGAAGAAAAGTGCCCCATTAAAAGATTTTTTACATTTCCATCCCGGGCAATCCTGGCAGCTTGAAGGCTGGTGCTGTGGCTCCTCTTTTCTGCTTCATCAGCGAGATCATCGAGATATGTAGTTTCATGATACATCAAATCAACGTCTTTTACAAAATCTGCCAATGAGGGGTCATAGGCTGTATCTGTAATATAAGCAAGTGACCTTTGTTTTTTTCTTCCGGATGCGACATCCTGGCTATGGATAAGTACACCTTCTTCTGAAACTGCAGTTTCACCATTCCTTAATTTTTGAATACTTTCAAAACTCAATTTATGTTTTCGCAGCAACTCAGGGTTTAAATTGACAAGATGTGGTTTTTCCCTGAA
>Ga0169931_10002371_pt1 | contig 30792 bp, 16 predicted proteins | sample Kivu_15m_20L_FD_129675 | JGI IMG/M metagenome (GOLD analysis project Ga0169931, IMG submission 129675) | Freshwater microbial communities from Lake Kivu, Western Province, Rwanda to study Microbial Dark Matter (Phase II) - Kivu_15m_20L... | ecosystem: Environmental > Aquatic > Freshwater > Lake...
CGGGTGTTCCGGCGTTGGGTGGCGTGTTGATCGTGACGGTGACCGTTGCACTGGCCGACACACAAGGCGCCACGCCGTTCACCGTGTAGGTGTAGACACCCGCGCTCATCGTGGCGGGGTTGATCTGTCCACCCACCACCGGCGAGGGACCGCTCCAGGTACCACCGGCCTGCGGGCTTCCACCGAGCTGCGCGAAGAGGGAGGCGGGCGCATCGGTGCTGCACAGCGTGATGCTGCCGGGCGTTCCGGCGTTGGCGACCGGAGATACGCTGACCGTAACGGTACTCGTAATGACCGCACCCCCGCATGCGCCAGCCCCCCCGACCGAGTATGTGTAGACCCCAGGCGGATCGGTTCCTGGAATGAAGTTGCCCGAGTGCGCCCCCCCGCCCGGTGCTGTCCATGTTCCGCCAGCCGAAGGGGTGCCACCAAGTTGCGCGAACAGGTTCAAGGCCGCAGCATTCGCGCACACGCTGATGGAGGCATTGGTTCCCGGATCCACGGCATTGTCCACCGTGATGGTCATGCAGTCCGTGCTCACACATTCCGGATGACCCGCTTGGTAAACGGTCACGCAGTACGTGGTGGTTCCGGCCACATTGGCAACGGGGTTCGCGATGTTCGGGTTGCTCAAGCCTGCAGCGGGGCTCCAGCTGTAGATGTAGTTCCCGCCGGGACAGTTCGCTGCGCCTACCCACGCCACCCCCGATGCTGGTCCCAAGGGTGAGGCATATGCCACCGCACCACTGCCGTTCACAAGGGTGTAGTATTGCTCGCCGTTGTAAATGGAACCGGCGGTGTACGTCAGTGTGATCACATCGCCCTGTTGAACGGGAATGCCTACGCTGCCTGAAGCGCCGTTGGCCAACGTCCAGGAGGAGGATACCCCGTTCACCGAGATCGTGACCTGCGAACCATTGGTTCCGATGATGCCCGTCCACCCGTCGCCGAAGGTGTCGTACAGGTTCAATGTGTAAACGCATGTGGAGGGGAAGCCGCCCCCGCTCACGCTCGCTCCAAGTTGCACGGGTGTATTACAGGTGCTCGCATCCGCACCTGCATTCACCAGCGGGCCCGGAATGATGGTCACGGTCAACGTGGTATCGTACGTGCAGCCGAAGTTGTCCGTCACCGAGTAGGTGTAATCGTAGCTGCCAGGACCGGGCGGCGTAACGCATAACGTGTTGCAGTTGGCGCTCGTGCTGCTCACATGCGGACCGCTCCAGGAGGAGCTGTCACACCCTGCACCGTAGCTGGGGGTGAAGGAGATCAGGTCATCATACAGGGCGGGGTTGAAGTCGATCCCCCAGTTGCAGATGAACCCGTTGTCGGATGCCCACAGATCGCACACCTCGATGGTCCAGGTGCCGTTAAGCGGTGAACCCACCAAGCCATTCAACGGGTTCAGACTCTCATACGTGCCTGCCGGAAGAGTGAGGCCTGCATTGTCGACCCAGGTGCCGTTCGTGGAAACAGGGCTGAAACAGTAGTTGTAGCACACACCTTGTGCGTTCGGGGCGAGGTCGTCATCGATCGGTTCACCGAGAAAGGTGCCCGCACCTCCCTGTTGGTGCATCACCACGGTCTGCCCGTTCGGGCTGATGATACTGATGACGAGGTCGCCGATGAACGAGTGTTCCATCTCCATGCAGATGGTCAGCAGGTCGTTCACGTTCGTCAAGGTCTGGCCCGGAAGGAATTGTGTGTAGGTGAGTTCGGAGGTGAAGCACTGGCCCACGTTATCAGGCAGGAAGACACCTCCACCCAGGTCCGTCTCAGGAAGTTCGTTCCAGGTGGTTCCGTTCACCACACCATCGATGCACAAGGTCTGGCCGGTGCAACCGAGCAACTGCCCCCCCGTGCCCTGGAAGTTGGGTTCGGTACCCACCAGCACCTGCAGGTCCACGCGGTTGGTACTCGCACAGCCATTGTTGTCCACCAGGTAGAGCTGTGCCGTGTATCCACCGGGTTGGGCGTACACGTGGTTCACCACCGGCCCGGCATTGTTCAGCACGGTGCCATCCCCGAATTCCCAGCGCCGACTGGCAATGTTGAAGCCGGGGGCAGCAAATGAAGCCGTGCTGTTGAAGGTCACGCTCTCCCCCGGGCAGATGCGCTGGGGTCCTGCCGTGCCGTGCGTGGCGACCGCGGTTGGCCGTGTGCACGGCTGGTAACAGGTGATCGCAGCGGCGAAGACCCCGAGCCCACTGCCATTCGAAGCGAACACCACCGTGAGGCATCCCGTGGCGTTCGCCGGGGATGCAGATACCACCTGGCCTTGCAAGCCGGTGCCCGTCCATGTGCCGAGGAGGGTCGCCCCGGTCCCGTCACCATCGTATATCCGCATGAAGTCGATCGGCGCGGCACCGGCGGTACTCAGGTTGAAGGTGATGAAGTCCAACGAGATCGCGCCACCAGGTGCGTCGGGACAGATCGTGTACGTGAAGTTCTCGTTGTTCCCATAGCCGGTGCCTCCCTGTCCGCCGCTGTCAAGCAAGGCCCCGGTGCAGGTGTTCGTGGCCCCGTTGGACATGGTGAAGGTCTGCCCAGCCACACGGGCCGTGACAAGACACAGCAGCAGCAATGCCATGACCGCAGCCGCCCCTGGACGATAGTCCGCGGTTGTTGCAATGGCACGCTGTCGTTTCATTGGTCCTGTCCGGATGCGCTATGAAGGTACGCGCTTCATCCTAACAGTATGTATCCTCCGGCCGATCGGGAAAAGCGGCCCATGAATGGCGACAGATCTGGGATGGATCCTACTTTCCGGCTGCACATGGTCTCGCCGATAGATCCAACTCAAGGCTGGGCAGGATCCGCCACAACGAGTGAGGGCCGTCCGATCGGACAGCCCTCAAACGAACTTGCCATCATGGGTCTATCAAAAGACCTCCATGGCACCGGGGGGAGCGTTACCTGATCAGCGTAACATGCCCCATCAGCTCCTTGCGGGTCTGGGTCTCTTTCACCTCGTAGGTGATGCGGTAGGTGTAAACACCCTGTGGCAGGATGTCACCACTGTTCTGTGCAGCACCATTCCATTGCATGAGCGGGTCGGTGGAGGTAAGGATGACACCGCCCCAACGATCGTAAATGCTGATCTCGAACGATGTGATGGATGCGATGTTCACGCTCATGCCCCAAGTGTCGTTCAAGCCATCACCGTCCGGGGTGAAGGAGTTGGGTATGTAGGTGAACAGGATATCCTCGATCACCACGGTCTGGCAGGTGGTATCCGCACAGTTGTTCATATTGTACGCCACCATGCAGACCTCATAGTTGCCTGGCTCGCGGTCGCTGAACACATAGGTGGGGTTCTCCTCGGTGGTGCTCATCAGGCCTGCGATGTCCCATGTGTACCGCTCAGCTCCTGTGCTCGTATTGATGAACCGGATGCTGGGAGCGTTGATGTTCGCCGGTTGGGGCCCCCAGAGGAAGCCGCTTACCACGGGAGGTGGGCCCGTTACGACCACCAGGCGTGAACCAAGACAACCTGCCTGGTCCCGGATCCACACCAGATAGGGCTGCTCGCAGGCATCCTCAAGCACCGACGAGGCCGACCATGTACTGGCGTTGTCGTAACTGTAAGATACCGCACGTGCATCATCCACGATCACCCGGCCGCTGCATTCGCCCGAACAGGTGACCGGTTCGAAGGTCAGGGAGGAGATCTCCAACAGGGGTGGCTCGCTGATGGTCACCGAGCTTGTGATCGCGCAACCGTTGTCATCGGTGACGGTAACCGTGTAATCACCAGCACACAGGTCGCTGATCTGGTCCGCGCCAGGGCCCGCCACTCCGGTGGACCAGTTGTAATCCAAGGCCACAGCCGCATTGCCCCCACCCACAAGTGCCTGCGCATTGCCGTCACAATAGGTGTAGCATACGGCGTCACTCGTGGTGAAGTCGATCGTGAGCGGATCCGTGAATGTCATCAGCACGCTGTCCACGGTATTGCAGAAGGCGCCGTCGTTCTCACGCCAGTAGAACCAGTGTTGACCTCCCATGCCGGGCTGGAGGGTTACTGATGTGGCCGGTGCGAAGGCATCGTCGAACACGGCTCCCGCAGGACCGAACCACCGGCCCACACCCGTATTCCCGGGAGTGGCGCTCAGCGCGATGGACAGGTTGCAGGAGAGCAACGGAAGACCGGCATCCGGAACACCGCAGCACACGGGGTCGTCCGCAGGGATCACCGTAATATCCAGCGTGCTGAAGACCTGGCAACCGGCAGCGCTGGTGACCGTATAGGTGTATTGGCCGCCCGGGGTGGTGAGGGTTTCGAACAGGCCCGGAACCGTTGCACCGGCGCCATCCGTCCATACACCGTTGGCATCCGGGGTTCCAAGGAGCGAATCGGTCATCAGGAAATCAGGTGTACCGGCACAGAATTCCAGCGTGGTGCTGATACCCGCATCGATACCCGGATCCGGCAGTTCGATGAGGACCGTGGCGGATGCGGTGCATCCGTTGTCATCCGTAACGGTTACGGAATATTCGTCCGGGCAGAGGTTAGTGATCTGGTCGGCGCCAGCACCTGCCACACCGTTCGACCACTGGAAGTTCATTGCCACGGCCGCATTGCCGCCGCTCACCAACGCTTCCGCATTGCCGTCGCAGTTGCCCTCGCAAACGGCGTCGTTGGCATTGAAGTCAATGACGATGGCGTCGGTGAAGGTCATCTGCACGCTGTCCACCGTGTTGCAGAAGGCGCCATCGTTCTCACGCCAGTAGAACCAGTGTGCCCCGCCCATGCCGGGCTGAACGGTCACGGTGGTGATGGCGGAGAATGGATCTGCGAAGCTGGCACCAACAGGGCCGAACCACTGTCCCACACCCGTGTTGCCCGGGGTGGCGCTGAGGTCGATCGTAAGGTCGCAGGAGGTGTCCGGCAGGCCCGCATCCGGAATGCCACAGCAGGTCGGGTCGTCCAGTGGGATCACCGTGATGTTGAGCGTGCTTGTTGCCACGCAACCGCTGGGGCTCGTTACTGTATAGGTGTACTGCCCTCCAGGCGTGCTGAGCGTCTGGAACAGGCCTGGAACAACGGCGCCGGCACCATTCGTCCAGACACCCGTAGCGTCCGGGGTCCCAAGTAGCGAATCGGTCATCAGGAAATCCGGAGTCCCTGCGCAGAAGGAGAGAACTGCGCTCAGGCCCGCATCAATGGACGGGTCAGGGATCACCTGCACGCTGTCGATCACCGCGCAATCCGGGTTACCCGTGGGATAGGCCGTCAGGTAATACCACGTGGGAGAGGTCACGTATACATCGGTCTCGGGGTCGCTGGGGTCCGTAAGACCGGTGACAGGGCTCCATGACCAGACCGTGTTGGAAACGCCACCGGAGCAATCCACGATGCCATTGTATGCCACGCCGGTCGCCGGACCCAGTGGTGATTGGTACAACAGCCCCCCCGTCCCGTTGTATACGGCGAACGAATGTTCATTGTTGAACGCACCCGGGGCGAAACTGACCACAAAGGTCTGGCCTGAGGATACGGGTATGCTGATGAACTGTGGGGACGGTGCCGTCATCGTGTAGGTGTTGCTGACACCAGCGACCGTCACGGTCAATTGCGCACCGTTCCAGCCATCGCCCCATGTATCCTCCAGCTCGATCTGGTAATTGCAATCCTCTGGTGGGCCGTTCGCCACGATCTCACCTGCCATTGGCACCGGATCGTTGCAAAGGGTCACCGTCGGTCCGGCATCGATCACCATCTGTGGCTCCACGGTCACCGTGATGGTGGTGTCATAGGTGCATCCGAAGTTGTCCGTCGCCGAATAGACATAGTCGTAAGTGCCCGGAGTCGTGATGTCCGCTGTGGCGATGGACGCGTTGTTCGGGTCGGCTGTCAGGAACGGTCCGGTCCAACCCGCGGAGTCAACGCTCGCACCGTTGATGGATGGTGTGAATTGGGTCACATCGGGAATGATGCTCGGGTCGAAGTTGATCGACCAGGAGCAGATGAACCCATTGTCAGCACCCCAGAGGTCCGTGCTCTGGTAAGTCCACTCACCGTTCAGCGGACATCCCAGCAGGCTGTTGAAGGTGCCCACCGGTTCGTAGGTGCCCGGATTCAACGACTGGGCAGGCGGCGTCCCTGCCGTTGTGGTGTTCGCTGCACCGGCGTTCGAGTTGTCCACCCACGTTCCGTTCGTGGCGGTGGGGCTCCAGCAATAGTTCCAGCACTCACCGATAACCGGGTTGGTGTTGCTGTCAGTGTCATTCGGTGAGCCAAGGTATGTACCCCCCCCTCCCTGTTGATGGAAGATCAGCGTCTGGCCGTTCGGACAGTAGACCTGCAGCACAAGGTCGCCCATGAAGCTGTGCTCCATTTCCACGCAGATGGACAGGATATCGCCGATGTCGTTCAGCGTCTGACCGGGTTCGAACTGGGTGAAGCTCAGGCTTGATGTGAACGGCTGTCCCACATCATCGGGCAGGAAGACACCCTCACCGAAGTTCGCATCCGGAAGACCGGTCCAGGTCACGGGCGTTACCACGCCAACCAGATCAACGCTGGCACCGAAACAGGTGACCACGCTCTCGATCGTGCCGGTGAACACGGGTGTGGTGCTCACCAGTACTTGCAGGTCCACAACGTTGGAGTTCACGCATCCGTTGTTGTCGACCAGGTTCAACTGTACGATGTACTCGCCCGGCTCTGTGAAGGAGTGGCTCGCCGTGGGACCTGCGGCCGTGCTGCCGTCATCGAATTCCCATTCGTAGCTCACGATGTTGAATCCAGGCGCTGCTGTCGATGCCGTGCCATCGAAGGAGATCTGCTCTCCCACGCAGATGAGCGCAGGGGCCGCTTCGCTCATGCTCGCGATCGCCTCCGGACGATCGCAGGGGGTGAAACAGGTGATGGAGGCAGCGAAATTGCCGGTGCCGGTGCCGTTGCTGATGAACTGTACGGTGAGGCAACCCGTGCTGTTGGCAGGAGTGGCGGATACCACCAACCCTTGGAGGCCATTGCCCGTATACTCGCCCAGGAAGGTCTCGCCCGTATTGTCACCATCCCAGATGCGGATGCGGTCCGGATTCGGTTGTGCTCCGCTGAGGTTGAAGATCAGCCAGTTCAACGAGATGCCGTCGCCTGGGGTGTCGGCGCAGATCACGACGGTGAAATTCTCGTTGTTGTTGTACGGTGCGGCCGGCCCACCACTGTCCTCCAGAACACCAACGCAGGTAGTGATGCTACCTGCCGTGATGCTGAATTGCTGGGCCAAGAGGGGGGTGGCCAGCATGGCGCTCATCAACAGGGCCGGGAGCCTGAGCGAAATGGAACGAAGGAGGGGGCACATGGTCATGACGGTTCGGTGCTTGTGCTGGCGAATGGATGCCAAGGGCATTCAATGGATAGATGCGACAGCTTGTACAAAGGTTGCCTGTGTGCAAAAATACCAAGCCCGGGTCTCCCCGGGCTCGGACGAATAACGATCGCCACCATCGAAAGGTTCATCGGAGCAGGCCGACCGTCCCGTGGTAGGTCCCACCCAATTTCTCACCGTCCTTCATCTCCACCATCCACACGTAATCGCCCGGGGTACAGAGCTCACCCTTGTTGCCGATGCGCCCGTTCCAGGGCCGGGTGGCATCGCTGGTCTCATACACCAACTGCCCCGAACGCGGGTCATGGACGGAGAGCTTGAACCGCACGCCAAGTCCTTTCAGGGCTTCCGGTATGAACAGATCGTCAACGCCGTCGCTGTTCGGTGAGAAGGTGGTCGGGGACAGCAGGTCGTAGTCGCTCGCAATGTGCACGATCTGTTCCATGCGGTCCTGGCATCCTTGTGCGTTCGTCACCGTCAATACCACCGCATGTTCACCGGCTTTCTTGTAGATATGGTCCGGATGGGCCACCGTCGAAGTGCTTCCATCCCCGAAGTCCCAGTGATAGCTCACGGCGCCCTGACTGCGGTTCTCGAAATGAACGGAGGGAATGGTGTTCTCGTACTCCTGTTTCACGTGACTGAACGTGGCGTTCGGGAGCTCATGGATCACGATCCGGTCCGCAACGGGCTTGTTCTTCACCAAGGTGCCACCCGCCGAACTGTGCGACAGCATCACCTCGAACGTGCCCGCCTTGGAGAATACATGGCTGGGGCGGGCCTTGTTCGAGAAGCTCCCGTCACCGAAGTTCCAAAGGAAAATTCCCTCTTCGGGTAGGTTCTCCGCAGCGAAATCAATACTTGTGCCCGGGCAGCCTTCGGATACGCTGGAGCGGATCCCGACCGCATCGCTGCGCTCCGCGACCACCTCAGGGCCGCTCTGACCGGTCGGCTTCATCGAACCACCCGATGGAACGACACGCTTCTCGGCTGTTCCCATTGTAACGACCGCCTTTTCCGCGCCGCCTTCCGTCGGGCTTGCAACTTCCAAGGCGTTCAGTTCGGCGGTGGTCGTTGCGGCGGCTGTTACGCGCTGGTCGGGCCCCTGCTCTTCAACGCTGGCGGGACCTGGAAAGATGGCATCCCCAGCTGCGTCGGCCATTTGCTCGGGACGCTGGGTCATCAGCAGGACAGCGGTCCCTGCAACAGCGCCGCCAGCCAGCAGGAGGGCCATGAGCCCCCACGATCTCCTCGGTGGAGCGCTTTTGCTCCTGTTCAATCGCTGTTCCAACTCCGCCCAATCGGCTGAGTTGTAGGGCAGCTCGAACGGCTCCAGGGTGTCCTTTACTGCGCGTTCGAACGCATCATGAGCATTCATCATCGGTCGTTCGTTGTGGCTTATCGCCGATCGGTGAGAAGTTTCTTCAGATTGTGCTTGGCCTTGGCCAGGTTGCTCTTGCTGGTGCCCACGTTGATCCCCAGCATCTCGGCGATCTCCTTGTGGGTCAATTCTTCGAACACATACAGGTTGAACACCGTCCGGTAGGCGGGGGTGAGCTTCTGCATGGCGTTGATGATATCGGCGGGCTTGAGGTCCAGCAGGTCGTCCGCATCATCAGCGCCTGCGAGGTCCTCCTGACCCTGGTCACCGAAGTCCTCCATGTGCACGTCCTCACCCAACAGCAGGAACGCGTTCTTGGAGCGCCGGAAATGGTCGATGGCGGTGTTCACCACGATGCGCCTGATCCAGCCCTCGAAACTGCCCGCCCGGTTGAACTGCTCCATGCTCCCGAACACCTTGATGAAGGCGTCCTGGAGGATGTCCTTCGCCTGGTCCACGTTCTTGGTGTACCGCATGCTCACGGCCATCATCCTGCCGTAGAACTGCTCATAGACCCGCTGTTGCGCCTTGCGGTCGCCCTTCAGGCACCCCTCCACCAAGGCTGTGTACGATGCATCCGGGGCACCACCCTTCACCCATGCGGGTATCAGGCGCACCTCCTTGCGGTCGTCAGTGGTATGTGGTCTTGCTGCCACGGTGCTTGGAGCCACTAAAGTAGCCATATCGTGTCCAAGACGCAACTTCAGGGAAAAGGATGCCTCTGCACAGGACGGTCTGTTGGGAACGCGTTCACAACCCGCATGATGAACGTCCGAACAGGCATTCGTGGGCACCTACCTTTGCACCGCCCCCGTGGGCCTGTTATCATCAACACCAACCCCATTCAATCCGAACCGAACGCATGAAAGTCACTGTGGTAGGGGCCGGTAATGTCGGTGCAACATGCGCCGATGCCGTTGCCCGCTGGGAGCTCGCCAACGAAGTGGTGCTGCTCGACATCAAGGAAGGTTTCGCCGAAGGCAAGGCTCTCGACCTCTGGCAAACCGCCCCCATCAACCTGTTCGATTCCCGCGTAACGGGTTCGACCAACGACTACTCCAAGACCGCCGGTAGCGATGTGGTGGTGATCACTTCCGGCCTGCCCCGCAAGCCCGGCATGAGCCGCGATGACCTCATCGCCACCAATGCCGCCATCGTGAAGAGCGTTACGGAGAACGTGGTGAAGCACTCCCCCGATGCCATCATCGTGGTGGTGAGCAACCCGCTCGATGTGATGACCTACTGCTCCTACATCAACAGCAAGCTGCCCAGCCAGCGCGTGTTCGGCATGGCCGGGATCCTCGATACCGCCCGCTACCGTGCCTTCCTGGCCACCGAACTGAACGTGAGCCCCAAGGACATCCAGGCCGTGCTGATGGGTGGGCATGGTGATACGATGGTCCCCCTGCCGCGCTACACCACCGTGGGCGGCATCCCCGTTACCGAGATGATCTCCAAGGAGAAGCTCGATGCCATCGTGGAGCGTACCAAGAAAGGTGGCGGCGAGATCGTTAACCTGTTGGGAACCAGTGCATGGTATGCGCCCGGTACCGCTGCTGCCCAGATGGTGGAGTCCATCGTGCGCGACCAGAAGCGGGTATTCCCCTGCTGTGTATGGCTGCAGGGTGAATACGGCCTGAAGGACATCTACATGGGAGCACCCGTGATCCTTGGCCGGAACGGTGTGGAGCGCATCATCGAGCTGCAGCTCAATGCAGCGGAAATGGAGTTGGTCAATGCCAGTGCCAAGGCCGTGAAGGAGGTGATGGATGTGCTGGACAAGATGAACTCCGGGGTTACTGCCTGATCCCATCGAACGCTGTAACGCAGAAGGGCCGCCCCGAAGAGGAGACGGCCCTTTTGCGTTGTGTGGCCGCTTACAGGGGCGTCACCACCAGCCTGCCCATCCTGATGCCATTCGAGCTGCGCATGCGCACGGTGTATACACCGCATGGCCAGCCGCTCACATCGAGTTGTATCATGTCGGAGGCCACCCCCTTGCTGATCACCAGATGGCCGAGGCTGTCGAAGACGGATAGCTCGCCACCCTGGGGGGGCACCGCCATCCCGGTGATGTTCACCATGTGGCGGGCAGGGTTGGGATGGATGCCCAGCGAGGAGACGCCTTCCAACCGCGGGATACCGGCGATCGCCTCGCTGGCCCATAACCCGAGCCCGCCCCGGTAGTTGCCGATCACCAGTTCCGGCAGGCCATCGCCGGTGAGGTCGCGGGCCGCCACGCCGGTGCGGAAGCCCTCCCGCAGTCCGAGGAACGTGCTGTCCGCCAATGTCCAGGTGCTGCCAGGGGTGCCGACCAGATCCGTGTAGCGGTAGATCCAGCCCGCTTCCGAACCGAGCAGTAATTCCGTTGCGCCTCCCGGAAGGCTCACGATCGCGGGTACGGAATATCCCGTGACATTCCACCATTCGGTGGTGCTCACGCCCCCCGCAGCCTCGTCCAACAAGGTCCATGCCGGAGCCGTGGCGGTACCCGTGTTGCGGTAGTGGTTGAGGTTGCCGTTCCGCTCGCCCACCAGCATGTCCAGTAGGCCGTCGCCGTCCAGGTCATGGAACACCGGCGTGGCGAACTGCCCCACATCGATGATGCCGCCCGCCGCGTCCGTCAGGTTCGGGGCCCACAGCTGGAACTGGGCGCTGCCCGTGCCCCCGGTGTTCCGGTAGGCGTGCAGCCGGCCCTGGAGATCGCCGATGTACATGTCCTCATCCCCATCACCGTCCACATCGCCGAACGCCGGGAACATGCTCATGCCGATCCCGCTGGTGGACAGTTCCATGTAATCCGTCGTCACCAGCTCGAACCGCGGCGATTGGGCCGTTCCACTGTTGCGAAGCAGCGCCACGGCACCGGTGTAGCTGCCGGCCTGGTCGTGGTACCCGTGGTTCGCCACCAGCAGGTCCATCAACCCGTCACGGTCATGGTCGAAGAAGACCGGGAAAGCTCCTTCGCCAACATCGATCATGCGGTCCTGGAATAGGTTGCGTTGCACCCGCTCGAAAATGGGTGCCGCGTCGGTACCCGTGTTCCGGAAGTACCAAACGCTGTTGGTGTTCTCCGAAAGGGAGGTGGCGTTGGGGCTCACCAACAGATCACGCAGGCCATCGTTGTCAACGTCCTCGTAAAAGCAGGCCGGGAACACGGGCAGGTCCACCGGGATGTCGTACACCGGGAAAAGGGTGTCCACCGAGATGATCACTGCCTGCTCAACGGTGCCGCCATTGTAGAGGGCCACCACATTGTTGAAGGAAATGTCGCCCAGGAGCGCCTCCTTCACGCCATCACCGTTCAGATCGAGGGCCAGGGTGGTGCTGCCCGCATGGGCGCGCTCATCGGCATCCCCCGGAGCGCCGGGCCTGTCACCTTCCGCCCCGCCCATCTCCGGGTCGGGCACGTTGAAATCACATGGCGTATTGAGCGTCACCGAATTGTTGCTGAAGTTCTCCACGAAAAAGCCCCAGCACTTGTTGCGCAGTTCGAAGGTCAGGCTGTCGCAGGTGCCGTAGAGCTCCATGCTCAGGTTCCTGTGGTATTCCATGTAGGATCCGAGCAGGCTGAAGGTGAGGATGTCCAGGTCGCCATCGCCGTCGATGTCCTCGATGGAGGGCAGGTCTACTTGGGACACGTACAGGTTGGCGACCGTTCCGGAACCCGATGGGGAGACATAGCGTGAATTGACCCGGTTGGTGATCTGTTCGAACGACAGGTCATCGCCGACACTGGTGTTCCGGTAGACCCCGAACCCGGCCTGCGTGTAGGTGAAGATGTCCTCCTTCCCATCGCAGTTGTAGTCCCGCAGCAGCACCCAATCGTGCAGTTCGCTGAACAGGGTGGGGGGGACGTCGGGACGGCCAAGGCGGTAGGCTGCGGTTCCGGGGGTGCCGGTGTTGAGCAGGGTGGTGACCGTATTGCCGGACCGGTCGAACAGGAAGAGGTCCTTGAGGCCATCCCCATTGAGGTCGATGTCGCTGATCTGGGAGAAGTTGATACCGCCTGCCCAGGCCATGTCGAGCGGCTGCCCGTTGCGCAACACCGGTACGGTCCCTTGGAAGGAAACATCCCACTGGCCGGCGACCGTGGCGCACAGCAGCAGCAAGGGGAGGACGACGGCGGTGCGGATGGGTGGATAGGGCATGGGAAAGGATGTGTACGCTCCAAAGGTAAAGGACCGAGGGGGTCCTTCCCGAGCCGCCATCCTCAAGGCCTTCCGGCACAGGGCCGTTCAGGGAAGGGGAACTCCGCTATATTTGCCGCCTCTTTTACGGAAAAACCAACGGTCATGCAGAACAGAGGCGCGCTATGGATCTTCACGGTCCTCCTGGCGCTCGCGTGTGCTTATCAGCTATCCTTCTCCATCTTCACCTCCGGCCTTGAGCGAAAGGCCGCCGAGGAAGCCGCGTACAAGGCTGACTCAGTGCTTGCGGTGCCTGGCAACGAAGCGTTGGACCGGGAGGAACTGAAGCTTGGGTTCGAGAACAGCTACCTGCGCGCCAATGGAGAGCAGCAGGTGTATCCGTTACTCGGCTACACCTACCGCGAATGCAAGGAGAAGGAGATCAACCTGGGCCTTGACCTCAAAGGGGGCATGGCCGTTACCCTGGAGGTGAGCATTCCCGAATTGATCGATAATCTCAGCGGCACCAGCGAAGACCCCTCCTTCCGGCAGGCCATGGCCAGCGCGCGTGAGCGTCAGAAGAGCAGCGATGCCGATTTCATCACCCTCTTCGGTGAGGAATACGCGAAGATCCCCGGTCATGGTCCGCTTTCGGCCATTTTCTACACCCCCGATCGCAAGGACATGTTCGATCGCGAGGGCGATGACGCTTCCTACCTGGCTGCCTTGCGGCGCGAAGCGGAGACCGCGCTCAACAATACCGAGCGCATCCTGCGCACCCGTATCGACAAGTTCGGGGTTGCACAGCCCAGCATCCAGAAGCAGGCCTTCAGCGGACGTATCCAGATCGAACTGCCGGGGGTGAAGGACAAGGACCGCGTGCGGAAAGTGCTGCAGAGCACTGCCAATCTCGAGTTCTGGGAAACGTACGACAACACCGAGGTGTATCCCGCGCTTGAGGCGGCCAACACCCGTCTGCGCGACAAGCTGAACGTGGGCGAGCAGCCCGCCACGGTCGCTGACAGCACCGCCGCAGATACGGCGGCAACGGCACAGGCGGATGCTGCCCCAGCGGCACCCCCGGTGGATACCCTTGCTACGGATACGCTGGCGGCCGATAGCCTCGCCACCGACAGTCTGGCGACCGACAGCCTGGCCACGGACTCCCTTTCTGCGAAGGACTTCGCCAAGGAGAACCCCCTCTTCGCGGTGCTAACGCCCTCCCTTGTGCAGGCCCAGAACGGCTTCAACCTGGCCCGGGGATCCATAGTGGGCACTGCCCGCCTGGCCGACACCGCCCAGGTGAACGCCTACCTCAAGCGCCCCGAAGTGGTGAACGCACTCCCCAAGGACCTCAAACTCGCCTGGGGTGCCAAGCCGGATGTACGTGAGCTCACCGACGGCGGCTCCATGCCCTTCGTCAACCTGTTCGCGCTGAAGGTTCCCCGCGGTGGCAAACCCAAGCTGGATGGCAGTTCCATCGTGAACGCCGCGCAGGATTTCGATATGAAGGGCGAGGTGGAGGTGACCATGCAGATGGATGCCGAAGGCGCACAGACCTGGAAGGTGATGACCGGTGACAACGTGGGCAAAGCCGTGGCCATCGTGCTTGATGATCTTGTGTACAGCGCACCTGTGGTTCAGGCGGAGATCGCCGGCGGCCGGTCCAGCATCTCCATGGGAACGGGCAACCTCAACACCCAGATCCAGGAAGCAGATGACCTCGCCAACATCCTCAAGGCAGGTGCGCTTCCCGCACCTGCTCGCATCATCGACGAGACCGTGGTGGGTCCCAGCCTTGGAAGCGAGAATATCCGGCTGGGTATGTATTCGTTCGCGGTGGCCCTGCTCATGGTGATGCTTTACATGGTGCTTTATTACAGCAGCGCAGGTTGGGTGGCCGACCTGGCACTGCTCGTGAACCTCTTCGTGCTCATCGGTTCGCTGGCATCCCTCCAAGCCGCCCTCACGCTGCCCGGTATCGCCGGTATCGTGCTCACCATGGGTATGGCGGTTGACGCCAACGTGCTCATCTACGAGCGCATCCGCGAGGAATTGCGGCAGGGCAAGATGTTGAAGTCCGCCGTGGACCTGGGCTTCAAGGGGGCCATGTCCGCCATCATCGACTCCAACGTCACCACGCTGTTGACGGCCATTATCCTTTACATCTTCGGCTCTGGCCCCATCCGTGGCTTCGCCACTACCCTCGGACTGGGTATCCTCACCTCCCTGTTCACCGCGCTCTTCCTGTCGCGCTTGATCATCACCTGGCGCCTGGAGAAAGGCAAGTCACTTTCCGTGTGGACCAATTGGAGCAGGAACATCTTCGTGAACGCGGCCTATGATTTCATGGGCAAGCGCAGGATGTTCTACGGCATCAGCGCGGTGCTCATCGGTGCTGGCATCGTGTCCATGGTCACGGTCGGCTTCAATTGGGGCGTTGACTTCAGTGGAGGCCGCACCTATGTGGTGAAGTTCGCCGAGGATGTCCGGGTGGATGATGTACGCAGCAACCTCGAGCCCAGCTTCCGCTCCGAGGAGGGTGTGCAGAGCACCGTTCAAGTGAAGTCCTACGGAGGGGCACGCCAGGTGAAGGTCACCACCAATTACCTGGTCGACCGCTCGGGTGAGGGTGTGGACGCGCAGGTCGATGCCAAGCTCGCCGAGGGACTGGCCAAGCTGAACAATGCTTACGAGATCACCGAGTCGCGCAAGGTTGATGCCACGATCTCCGACGACATCAAGATCTCGGCCATCACCGCGGTGCTGGTCGCCCTGTTAGGTATTTTCCTCTACGTAGCCATGCGTTTCAGGAACTGGCAGTATGGTGTAGGTGCTTTGCTTTCCCTGCTGCACGATGCACTGACGCTACTTGGTCTCTACTCCATCCTGTGGAAAGTGATGCCCTTCTCCATGGAGATCGATGAGGCCTTCATCGCTGCGGTGCTCACCGTGCTGGGCTATTCCATCAACGATACCGTGGTGGTGTTCGACCGACTGCGTGAGTACATGACCGACCACAAGCGGGAATCCCGTTTCGTGGTCATCAACAAAGCGATCAATTCCACGCTGGGCCGTACGATGAACACCTCGCTGACAACGCTGCTGGTGCTTTTCGTGATCTTCCTGTTCGGCGGTGTATCCATCAAGGGCTTCATCTTCGCCCTGTTGATCGGCATCCTGGTGGGTACCTACTCATCCGTATTCATCGCCAGCGCCATAGTACTTGACCTGCTCAAGCGCAAGGAGGCGGTCCGGGCGTAGTTGATGGTTCAGTTGGAAGCGGTCCCTTCGCACCACTTGTGGTCGAAGGGACCGCTTACTTTTGACCCCATGCACGTGGCGCTCCTCTTCGACATCAGCGGTGGCGAATTCATGGTGGTGCTGTTGTTCGTGTTGTTGTTCTTCGGCAGCAAGGGGATCCCGGACTTTGCACGTGGCCTTGGACGAACTATGCGCCAGGTGCGCGATGCCAGCAATGAGGTGCAGCGAGAGATCCAACGCGAGGCCTCCAGTGTGAACCAAGCCCTGCAGGCCCAGCGCAGGCAACAGGCACCGACCGTTCCGGAGGTGCCCTCGTCATCGTCACAGGACCCATCCGAACGGACATGAATGAATGGATGATGACCCTCGTGGGTCTTGTTGTGCTGGTCGTCGGTGCCGAGGCCATGGTGCGCGGTGCTGTCGACCTCGCGTTCCGCGCCCGTATTTCGCCGCTCGTGGTGGGACTTACTGTGGTGTCGATGGGCACTTCGGCACCGGAGTTGCTCGTCAGCCTCTTCGCTGCCCTCAAGGGCAGCTCTGTCATTGCCGTGGGCAATGTGGTGGGCTCCAACATCGTGAACATCACCTTCATTCTCGGCCTCTGCATCCTGATCCTGCCCCTGGAGGTGGATCGTGATTCGTACCGGTTCCACTGGCCGGTGATGATGGCCGCGTCCCTGCTGTTCGGGGCTTTGTTCATGGATGATGCCATCTCCATGGTGGAAGGCGCCGTGTTCGTGCTGTTGCTCCTGGCCTACATCGTTTGGATGGTGCGTCGTTCACGGCAGCAGACAGCAGCCCATGATGAACGGCAGGCCGCCAGCATGCCCGCGTGGCGCGCCATCGCCCTGTTGTTCATCGGTGTCCTGGGCCTGGCCAAGGGAGCCGATTGGTTCGTGGAGGGTTCAGTGGCGATCTCCCGGGGACTGGGTGTGAGCGAGCAGCTCATCGGTGTCACTGTGGTGGCCATAGGGACCTCGCTGCCCGAACTGGTCACGTCACTTGTTGCGGCTTTGCGCAAGCAGGCCGATGTTAGCCTTGGCAACTTGGTCGGAAGCAATGTGTTCAATCTGATGGGGATCCTTGGCATCAGTGCCATGATCAAACCTATTGAGGGTGACCATACGGCATTTCAGCTGGACAACGGCGCGATGTTGCTGTCCGCCGCATTGCTGTTCCCGCTGATGCGTCTTGGCGAGCGCCTCGGACGCTGGCAGGGTGCCGTGCTCGTGCTGTTCTACGTCGGTTACGTGTTGCTCGTCCTGCAACGCGGCTGAGCCTCCCTCACCTGTTCCCGCACTGCCGGTCCTGTTGATGGCCTGGCTTCCCCTTGCGCAGTGGGTTCCACGTTTCGCGCGGTTGTTTTGCCTGTTAGGGGGGGTGAGGTGAAAAATTATCCACTATTGCTGGATACCCCCCTCGATGAAGTACCTTCGTGTCCACAAAACCATCAATTTTTCATGGCCACCCCCCTCATTCGCGCCAAGGCATTGGAAGATGTGCTTCATCGCCGTCCGCAGCTCTTCGAAACCCCCGCCCAGAAGATCTCCGAATTCTTCGGTGCCAATGTGTTCAACGAGGACGCCATGCGCATGTTCCTCACCGAGGAGGCGTGGTACGCCGTGCGCCAGGCCACCCAATTGGGCTCGCGCATCGACCGCAAGCTCGCGGACCAGGTGGCCAGCGGCATGAAGGAGTGGGCCGCCAGCAAGGGCGCCACCCACTACACCCACTGGTTCCAGCCGCTCACCGGCCTCAGTGCCGAGAAGCACGATGCCTTCTTCGAGCCCATCGGAGGCGGCCGCAGCATCGAACGCTTCGACGGCAGCATGCTGGTGCAACAGGAACCCGATGCCAGCAGCTTCCCCAATGGCGGCATCCGCAACACCTTCGAGGCACGCGGCTACACCGCATGGGACCCCAGCAGCCCGGCGTTCGTGATCGGTCGCACCCTTTGCATACCCACCATCTTCATCAGCTACACAGGCGAGGCATTGGATTACAAAATGCCCCTGCTGCGCGCCATCCGCGCTGTGGATGACGCCGCTACTGCCGTTTGCCAGTACTTCGACAAGGATGTCACCAAGGTCATCAGCACCCTGGGCTGGGAACAGGAGTATTTCCTCATCGATAAAGCGCTGTATTATGCACGCCCTGACATCATGATGAGCGGCAGGGCGCTGTTCGGACATCTGCCCGCCAAGGGCCAGCAGATGGAGGATCATTACTTCGGCTCGATCCCCGACCGGGTGCGCGCGTTCATGCGAGAGTTCGAGACCGAGGCCTTGATGCTCGGTATTCCGGTGAAGACCCGTCACAATGAGGTCGCCCCCAACCAGTTCGAGTGCGCCCCGGTGTTCGAGGAGATGAACCTCGCCGTGGACCACAACGTGCTGCTCATGGATGTCATGGAGAAAGTGGCACAGCGCCACGATTTCCGCGTCATGCTCCACGAGAAACCGTATGCCGGCGTCAACGGCAGTGGCAAGCACAACAACTGGAGCCTCGCCACCAACACCGGCGTCAACCTGCTGCGACCGGCCCGTACACCGAAGGAGAACATCCGATTCCTCACCTTCTTCGTGAACACCATCGCCGCCATCCATGCCAATGCCGATGTGCTCCGTGCCTCCATCGCAAGTGCCAGCAACGATCACCGCCTGGGCGCCAACGAAGCCCCCCCGGCCATCATCAGCGTTTTCATCGGCGAGCACCTCAGCAACCTGCTCGATGGCCTGGAGAAGAACATCAAGGGTGCCATGACCCCCGACCGCAAAACGGAATTGAAGCTGGACATCGGTCGCATCCCCTCGGTGATGCTGGACAATACCGATCGCAACCGCACCAGCCCCTTCGCCTTCACCGGCAACAAGTTCGAGTTCCGCGCCGTGGGCAGCAGCGCCAACTGTGCAGGACCCATGACGGTGCTCAATACCATCGTTGCCGCGCAGCTCCGCCAGTTCAAGAAGCAGGTGGATGTGCTCATCAACAAAGGCACCAAGAAGGATGAAGCCATCCTGCGCGTGCTCCGCGACCTGATCGTGGCCAGCAGGTCCATCCGGTTCGAGGGCAACGGATATGGTGAGGAATGGAAGGCGGAGGCCAGGAAGCGCGGCTTGAGCAACATCCCTGACACCCCGCGCGCGTTGGATGTCTGGGCCCGCAAGGAGACGGTGAAGCTCTTCACCGATATGGGCGTGCTCAGCCCGGTGGAGCTCGAAGCACGCCATGAGATCGAACTGCACAGCTACACGTTGAAGGTGCAGATCGAAAGCCGCGTGGCCGGCGACCTGGCGCAGAACCACATCATTCCCACGGCCATCGCCTACCAGAACCGCCTGATCGAGAACGTACGCGGCCTGCGCGACGTGCTCACCGCCGAGAAAGCGCGCAAGGCTGTCGATACTCCGGTGAAGTTGATCGAGGAGATCAGCGAGCATCTCGGCAAGGTGAAGCATCTGGCCGATGACATGCTGGAGGCCCGCAGGAAGGCCAACGTGATCGAGGATGCCCGGGAGAAGGCCATCGCTTACTGCGACAAGGTGCGCCCCCACCTGGAGGAGCTCCGCTACCACGTGGACAAGTTGGAGATGCTCGTGGATGACGAGCTCTGGCCCCTGCCCAAGATGCGCGAACTCCTTTTCACTCGCTGAACATCACCTGTTCTGCCACCAGGGCAAGGGGGGCATCGCCCCCCTTGCTGCGTTTTCCAGCAGGTGCTTTCATCTTTGAAGGATCTACTTATCTTCGCCCGGACCGGAATCACGAACCATCCTTTTCATCCCGATGATCACACGGAAGATCCTGGGCACCTTGTGCTTGAGCCTGTTGTTCACTCTGGCCGCCTCTGCGCAGGGCCGATTGGCCGATGAGGCCGACATGGCCTTCGACAAGGGTTTCTATTACAGCGCGATCGAACTGTACAAGAAGGCCTACACGGTGGAGAAGAAAGCCTCCACCAAGGCGGAGCTCATCTACAAGGTGGCCGAGAGCTACCGGTTGCTTGGTGATGCAGCACAGGCACAGGTGTGGTATGAGAAGGCCAACAAGGCCCAGCTTGCGGACCCAACCGGCTATTTCTGGATCGGTGAAATGCTGAAGCAGCAGGGCAAGTACGCTGAAGCGATCGCGGCTTACAACAAGTACAAGGAAAAGAAGCCGGGCGATTTGCGCGCTGAAGCAGGCATCGCCGCCTGCAGGACCGCCCAGCAATGGAAGGATGAACCCACCCGCTACGCGGTGGACCCGGAAGTGTTGCTGAACACCGCCCAGTATGATTTCACCCCATCCTTTGCGGACAAGAAGAACGAGACCGTGGTGTTCACCAGCACCCGCGAGGCTGCCACCGGTTCCGAGACCGATCAGATCCTGGGGGAGGCCTTCAGTGATCTCTTCACCAGCACCCGCGATCGCCTCGGTAAATGGAGTGAGCCCGTAAAGCTGCCTCTGGAGGTGAACACCGAAAGCAATGAGGGCGCACCCATCTTCAACAGCAAACGCACCATCATGTACTTCACCCGCTGCCCGGTTGAAAAGAAGAAGGTGCACGGTTGTGACATTTACATGAGCAAGAAGGTCGGTAGCAATTACAGCGAGGCCGTGAAGCTGGAGCTCAAGCCCTCCGGGTCCAAGGAAGACACCGTTACCGTTGGACACCCCGCCCTCTCCCCCAACGACGACATGCTCGTGTTCTCCAGCAACATGAGCGGTGCAGGCCACGTCGGTGGCAAGGACCTCTACATGGTGAAGCTCAACGCCGATGGGATGCCTGTGGGAGCGCCGGCCAATCTCGGGAACGAGGTGAACAGCCCCAGGGATGAGATGTTCCCGTTCGTCCGCTACGAGGGCACCCTCTACTACGCCTCCAATGGCCTCTCAGGCATGGGTGGCCTGGACATCTTCAAGGCCGGTTCCAAGGGGGATGCAAAATGGGGCGGTGCCGAGAACATGCGCTCACCCGTGAACAGCGCCAGCGACGATTTCGGGATCACCTTCGACGGTGAGAACGATCGCGGGTTCTTCACCTCCAACCGACCCGGTGGCAAGGGCCAGGACGACATCTGGCGTTTCTACATGCCCGATCTGGTGTTCGCCCTCCAGGGAGTGGTCTACGACAAGATGACCAACCAGCCGCTCGCCAATGCCAAGATCAGCGTGGTCGGTACCAATGGCTCCAATTTCAGCGCGCTCACCGATGAGAACGGGGGATTCAATTTCGCCGAGAACGGCAAGGACCGTTACATCAAGGAGAACACCAGCTACAGCATCCTCGCAGAGAAGGAGGGCTACCTCGTGGTGAAGGACCAGATCACCACCGTGGGCCTCGATGAGAGCACCACTTTCGTGAAGGAGTACTTCCTGCAGCCGGCCACCAAGGACATCGTGATCAAGCTGCCGGAGGTGCAGTACGACCTGGGCAAGTTCGAGCTGCGTCCCGAGGGGAAGGACTCCCTTGAGACCCTCTACCAAACCCTCATCGACAACCCGACCATCATCATCGAATTGGCTGCACATACCGACTCGCGTGACAACGATGCGCGCAACCAGGTGCTCTCCCAGAACCGCGCCCAGAGCTGCGTGAACTTCCTGGTGACCAAGGGTATCGATCCCGCGCGGATGGTGGCCAAAGGGTACGGGGAAACGCGCCTGCGTATCACCGATGCACAGATCAAGGCCATGAAGACCAAGGAGGAGCAGGAGGCCGCCCACCAGCAGAACCGCCGCACCGAGTTCCGCGTGCTCAGCTACGACTACGTCCCCAAGGACCAGGCAACGCCCCCGCCCACCACCAACTAGCACCGACCCATCCAGGAAGAGCATCCTCCCCCGTGGTGGATGCTCTTCTTCGTTCATGCCAATGACCAGCGACAGATACGCACAGCGTGGTGTCTCCTCCGGCAAGGAAGAGGTGCACCAGGCCATCGCACATCTCGACAAGGGTATCTTCCCCAGGGCCTTCTGCAAGATCGTGGCCGATGACCTCACCGGCAGTCCCGATCACTGCATCGTGATGCACGCCGATGGCGCCGGTACCAAGAGCTCCCTGGCCTATGCCTACTGGCGTGCCACGGGCGACCTCTCCGTGTGGCACGGCATCGCCCAGGACGCCGTGGTGATGAACCTCGACGATCTGCTCTGCGTGGGCGCCACCGACCACATCCTGCTCAGCAGCACCATCGGCCGCAACAAGCGCCTCATCCCAGGCGAAGTGGTCGCCGCCCTCATCGAAGGCACCGAACGCTTCCTGCAGGATATGCGCCAGCAGGGTATCGACATCCGCAGCACGGGTGGCGAGACCGCTGATGTGGGCGACCTGGTGCGCACTGTCATCGTGGACAGCACTGTCACCTGCCGCATGCGACGCGATGCCGTCATCGACAATGCCCGCATCCAGGCCGGTGATGTCATCGTGGGCCTCGCCAGCTACGGCCAGGCCACCTACGAGACCAGCTACAACGCCGGCATGGGCAGCAATGGCCTTACCAGCGCCCGCCACGACGTGTTCGCCAAGGCAGTGGGGGAGCAGTACCCGGAGACGTACGATCCCGGCACCCCTGAACACCTCGTCTACAGCGGACAGGCACACCTCACCGATCCCCTCGAAGGCACGCCGCTCGACTTCGCCAAGGCCGTGCTCTCGCCCACCCGCACCTACGCCCCCGTGGTGAAGCAACTGCTCGCCACCCTGCGCCCGCACATCCATGGCATGGTGCATTGCAGCGGCGGCGCACAGACCAAGGTGCTGCACTTCGTGGAAGGGCTGCGCATCATCAAGGACCAGCTGCTGCCCATCCCCCCGCTGTTCGCGGCCATCCAACGCATGAGCGGCACGGATTGGAAGGAGATGTACAAGGTCTTCAACATGGGCCACCGCATGGAGATCTACCTGCCCCCAGCGCACGCGGCCGAGGTCATCGACATCGCCAGCTCCTTCGGCATCGCCGCCCAGGTCATCGGCCGGGTGGAGGCGGCTCCGGCCAAGGAGGTGGTGCTCACCAGTCCGCACGGAACGTTCACCTATCAGTAAGGCATTCGTTCCGCGAATCTGCGTGCGCCTTCCATCCCATGTCCGACCTCCTCTCCAAGCTCTCCGCGCTGCACGAGCGCCGCACCGAGATCGGCAAGTCCCTCGCGGATCCCGCCGTCATCGCGGACCAGAAAAGGTTCGTGGAGCTCAACCGCAGTTACCGCGACCTCGAACCCATTGAGCAGGCCTACCTGCGTTTCAAGAAGCTCCACGACGACCTTGCGGGTGCCGAGGAGATGCTGCGCAGCGAGAAGGACCCGGACCTGTTGGAGATGGCCCGCACCGAGCGTGATGACAGCCGCAGCACCATTGCCGCCATGGAGGAGGAGGTGCGCCTCATGCTCGTGCCCAAGGACCCCAACGACGCGCGCAACTGCATCATGGAGATCCGCGCCGGTACCGGTGGTGATGAGGCCAGCCTCTTTGCCGGCGACCTCTACCGGATGTATACGCGCTACTGCGAAGCGCGCGGCTGGCGGGTGGAGGTGGCCGATGTGAGCGAAGGCAGCGTGGGTGGCTACAAGGAGGTCATCCTCAACGTCATCGGGGAAGGCGCGTACGGTACGCTCAAGTTCGAGGCCGGTGTGCATCGCGTACAGCGCGTGCCTGCCACCGAGGCTCAGGGCCGCATCCACACCAGCGCCGCCACCGTCAATGTGCTGCCCGAGGCCGAAGAGACCGACGTGGAGCTGAAGGAGAGCGATGTGAAGATGGAGACCGCCCGCAGCGGTGGCGCCGGTGGCCAGAACGTGAACAAAGTGGAGACCAAGGTGCGCCTGCTCCACGTCCCCACCGGCACTGTGGTCATGTGCCAGACCGAGCGCAGCCAGCTGGGCAACCGCATCAAGGCCATGCAGATGTTGCGCACCAAGCTCTACGAGGAGCAGGTGCTGAAGCAGGAGGCCGCCATTGCCGCCCAGCGCAAAAGCCAGGTAAGCAGCGGTGACCGCAGTGCCAAGATCCGCACCTATAACTACCCGCAGAGCCGCGTCACCGACCACCGCATCGAGTTCACCGTACACAACCTGCCCCAGGTCATGAACGGCGATGTGCAGGAGCTCATCGATGCCCTCCAGCTCGCCGAGCGCACCGAGAAGCTGCAGGCCGAAGCGGGGATCTAGGTTGATCAGAAGATCAGAAAATGGAATGCACGGGACTCGCGAAGGTGCGAGCGAGTGCATACCGACCTAGGCAGAGGCCGATCTTCTGATCTTCTCATTTTCTGATCTTCTGATCCTCTGATCGTCTGATCTTTGCCCCGTGACACGCACCGACCTCGTCGCCACCATCCGCCGCAAACGCAGCCTGCTCTGCGTGGGGCTCGACACCGAGGAACACCTCGTGCCCGCGCATTTCCGCGCTGAAAGCCACCCGGTGCGCGCCTTCAACGAAGCCATCGTGGAGGTCACCCACGATGTGGCCGTGGCCTACAAGCTCAACCTGGCGTTCTATGAGGCGCTGGGGGAGGAGGGCTGGCTCGACCTCGAGGCCACCATCGCCTACATCCGCAGCAAGGGTGATTGTTTCATCATCGCCGATGCCAAGCGCGGAGACATCGGCAACACTGCGCGCAAGTACGCCGAGGCCTTCTACGACAAGCTGGATGTGGATGCGGTGACGCTCGCTCCTTACATGGGTCGCGACAGCATCGTGCCCTTCATGGGGCGGCCCGGCAAATGGGGCATCGTGCTCGGCATCACCAGCAACCCCGGCGCGGAGGACTTCCAGTTCCTCGCCACCCCCGATGGCCGGCCGCTGCACCAGGTGGTGATGGAGCGATGCGCCGAATGGGGCACGCCGGAGGAGTTGATGTTCGTGGTGGGCGCCACACGTCCGGAAGTGCTTGCACAGGCCCGCCACATCGCCCCGCAGCACTTCTTCCTGGTACCCGGTGTGGGTGCCCAGGGCGGCGACCTCAACGCCGTACTCGATGCGGGCATGACCCCCGAAGGTGGCCTGCTCATCAACAGCAGCCGCGGCGTCCTCTACGCCGGGAAAGGGGAGGACGCCATCCCCGCCGCGCGCCGCGCCGCACAAGCGCTCCAGCAGGCCATGGCTGCCCGGCTGTGAGGCCAAGGGGCAAGGCTCCCCCTTCCCCGAACGCCCTAGGCTGAAGGCCCACCTCGTCCTTCCACCTGCCATTTGGTGGGTGATCGGCCCATTGCTATATTATGCGTCGTTTACATGATGTAAATATCGTCAATGCGCACAATGAGCCAGCCCGCCCTTCACCTCCCTGCCGCCTACGCACCCCTTAGCCTCGTCCACCGTGCGGCACAACAACGCTCGCTCCTCCTGGACCCCGGCTTCCCCTATGGAGAGGAGTTGCTACAATTCATCTGGCAGCAAGGCCTCTATGAGCAGCACGCCCTGCGCACCACCGATGGACGGCCCGTGCAGGTCCTTCGGTCCGGCCGCATCCAACAGCATAGCGGTCCCGACCTGGAGGGCGCCGAGCTCCGCATCGATGGCCAGCTCTGGCACGGCACGGTGGAGGTGCACATCCGCTCCAGCGAATGGAACAGCCATGGCCACCAATACGACCCGGCTTATGGGAACGTGGTTCTCCACGTGGTCTATGAGCACGACGCCGAGGTGCGCACCAACAGTGGCCGCCTGCTGCCCACGGTGGAACTGATGCCGCGCATCAGCGGCGAACGCATCGCCATGCACCAAGCCCTTATGCGCGGCCAGGGCTTCGTGCCCTGCGCACGGCAGCTATCCGGCATGGACCATGTACTCACTGGCCCCTGGCTGGAGCGTGTCCTTGTAGAGCGGCTGGAGCGCAAGACCACCGCGGTGGAGCAGCTGTACGAGCAATTGGGCCGTGATGCCTCCGCCACGCTCTACCACATGCTGGCGCGTGCCTTCGGGATGAAGGTCAACGCAGAGCCCTTCGCCATGCTGGCCCATGCCCTGCCACTGCGCATGGTGCAGCGCTACCGCGACGATGCCCTGCGCACCGAGGCGCTGCTCTTCGGGCAGGCGGGCATGCTGCAGGTGGACCATGTGGATGAGCATCCCCGCCTTCTTCAGCGCGAACATGCCCTGCTCCAACGCCTGCACGGGCTGCGCCCCATGCCGCTGGCCGCGTGGAAATTCGGTCGCATGCGGCCGGCCAACCTCCCCACTGTGCGCATCGCCCAGTTCGCACGCCTGATCACACGCTGCGATGGTTCGTTCGCCGACCTGCTGCAAGCCACACGTGCCGATGAACTGTATGCGCTGCTCGAGGTCTCTGCGGGGGATTACTGGACCACCCACTTCACCTTCGACCGACCGAGCCGTTCACAGCCCAAGCACCTGGGACGCATCGCTGCGCAGCACCTGATCATCAATGCGCTGGTGCCCACCCTCTTCGCACTGGGCCGGATGCTGGGCCGCCAGCCGCTCTGCGACCGTGCCATGGACATCCTGGAGCAGCTGCCCGCCGAGCACAACAGCCTGTTGGAAGGCTGGAGCATCCTCGGCCTCAAGGCGGATACCGCCGCCCGAGGCCAGGCCTTGATCGAGCTGCGGAACTCCTATTGCGTGCAGAAGCGCTGCATGCAGTGCACCATCGCCCGGCAGTTGCTGCGATCACCGGGGGGTGACCGATGCGCGCCATCCACTTGACCTTGCCTGAGGGCACCCCTATCTTCGGCCCCTCGTCGACGGACCATGCGACTCCCAGGCCTCCTTCTCATCGCCATGGCCATTGCCTTTTCGGCCTCCCAGGTGCTCGCCCAATGTGCGGCTGATGCGGGTCCATCGCGCACAGCCTATGCTGGATCGACCACGGTGTTGGGTGGACCGACAGCGGGGGAGGGACAGCCTCCACTGACCTATGCGTGGGCTCCAACGAATGGGTTGTCGGCCGCCAACGTCCCGAACCCCACCCTGTTCGTTCAGTCCCAACCGATGACCTACACGCTCACCGTTACCGATGATTTCGGGTGTACGGCGACCTCATCCGTCACGGTCCAGGTGGCAGCCGCTCCTTACCTGCGTGTCCAATTCACCAATGGAAGAGAGACCAACTTCGTCCTCAATAATGTGGCACGAATCACCTATGTGGACGGCGCCCTCCACGTTGTTCAGCGCAATGGACAGGTGAATTATTGGAACCTCTCCATCATCGACCATTACGAGTACAGCATCCCGAGCAGCGTTGCCCCCCATACGCTGAACGTGCGTGCCTTACTGGGTGGAGCGTACAATGGCGCGGTCGGGCTCATGACGGATTCCCTGCGGGTCGGTGCATTGATCCCCGCTGCCGAACCGTACCAAGGAACTGCCGCGGTGCACGAGCCTTCTGCTCCGGTACCCCCCGCTGTGCTGCAGGTCACAGGACCTGATGCCATCGTGGATTGGGTGCTGCTGCAGCTTCGGGATGCCATCGCCCCCGATCGTATCCTTTGGTCACGGTCCTGCCTGATCCAGCGCGACGGCGATATCGTGGCCACGGATGGCACCTCGTCCATTACGGTCCCCTTCATCGGACACCCGGTGCATGTGGCCGTGCTGCATCGCAATCACCTTGCGGCCATCACGGCCGGGGCGATCGAGCTGGGGCCGGGGCAGAACACCATGGACCTTACGGATCCTTCGGCCTGCCTGCCCGGTTCCATGGATGTGGTGAACGGCATGGGGGTGATGCCTCCAGGTGATGTGAACGGGGATGGGCGCATCTCCTATACCGGGCCATCGAACGATCGCGATGTGGTCCTTTCCAGCATCGGCGGAGCGGTGCCCACGGCAACAGCCTCGGGGTATCTCACAGAGGATGTGAACATGGATGGCCGTGTGCGTTATGTGGGCGCGGCCAACGACCGGGATGTGATCCTGCAGACCATCGGAGGTTCGGTTCCCACGGTCGTGCGCCAACAGGTGATGCCATAGGCCATGGAACGAAGCAACCTGCTCCGCTGCGCTCGCTGTATGCTCTTCGTCATGGTGAGTGCTTGCTTCTGCATACAGGGCAAGGCTCAGCCGGGCATCCGGGTGCACCTGCACGATGGCACCCGCATGGATGTTCCCTTCGCCGCCATCGATCGTGTGACGCATGGCCAGGATCCGTTGACCGGGCTACCTGAGCTGCCCACCATTTCGATCACCATGACCGCGCCTCGCCATTTCCGGGTGGCGGCCGTTGCAGCGTCTTCCAACACAAGCCTCGTCTTCGGTCGCGGGATCTGCTGGGCGCGCAACCGCGATCCCGAAGCACGCGATAGCGTCCTTCAGACCGCGGTGGACGGCTCGCTGGTGGATACCCTGTTCATCAACGAGGAAGGCAGTAAATTCCGGTTCCGTAGCTATGCCATTGGGAACGGCACGGTGCACTATGGGCCTGTTGCAGTGCTTCAGACACCGGTCTATCCCCCCGGTTCCGGTGTGGTCGACGTGGATGGCAATGCCTATGCCACCGCACAGATCGGCACACGGGAGTGGATGCTCGAGAACTTGCGTGTGATACGTTATTCGAATGGTGATCCGATCCCAAGGGTCGATGCGGCGTTCGATTGGCAGTATGCAGAGGAGGGCGCATGGAGCTATCCGCAATTGGATGCACAGGGCCAGGCCGCGTTGTACGGCCCCCTGTACAACGGATACGTGATCGGTGGTGCTCGCAACGTTTGTCCGGCAGGCTGGCACGTGCCCAGCGAGGATGATTGGAGGTCCCTGGAGCAGGCCGTCGGAGTGCCCGAGGCTGAATTGGGCAACACCGGTGTTCGGGGTGTTGCGCAGGGTGCAGGTGGTGCGCTGAAGACCCTTGCCTATTGGCAGCCCCCCAACTCAGGTGCCAACAACTCATCTGGATTCAGTGCCAGACCGGGAGGCTTGAGGGCCGGCTTTGATGGAGGCTTCTACGACGACGGTTACAGCGGTTACTTCTGGGTGAACACCGGCAGTGGCCAGTCCATGGTACGGACCCTGGCACATGACCATGCAGGTGTGGGAAGGGTTCAAACGAACCTGCGCTCCGGAGCCAGTATCAGGTGTGTGAAGGATTGATGCCATGATCCACTCCGAACACCCCCTCCCATCATTGCGCGTGCTGCTGATCCTGGTCGGTGCTGTTCTGGCCATCCAGCATGCCCAAGGCCAGTCCAACGTGGTCATCCGTCGCCCATCGGCCCCCCCGATCGTGGTGCCGGTCGCAGCGGTGGACAGCATCGTTCATGATCTCAGCCCCGGTGACGGTGCCACCCCGCCCGTGCTGTCGCAACTGGAGGCGGATAACTGCTGCTCCTACGTCTTTGACCTTACCTCCATGCACTTCACCTTCGGTACGGTGCTATCCAATGGAGGTGCGCCAGTGGTCGCCACCGGGATCTGCTATTCCCGGCAGCCATCGCCGCAGGTAACGGACAGCCTGTACTACACCACCACATCCCTCGAGCTTACCGCACTGCCCTTCGGCCTCACCGTATACGCACGCTCCTTCGCGGTCAACCGGGTGGGGGTGGGCTACGGCCCCGAAATGGTGCTCACCACGGTGTCGGACCCTACACCGGTCGTCACCCTGGACAGCATCCGGCAGGTGTCCTCACGCACAGCACGCGTGCATGGATCCGTTGCTGCCTGGGGCCAGCCTGCCTCACAGTCCGGACAATTCCAGCGGGGCTTCGAGTTCTCCACACAACCCTGGCCCACGGATCCCTCCAACGTCCAGATACTTGTTGTCGCCGGCGTCGACTCCGGGCATTATTCGCTGGACCTGTCCGCGCTGATGCCTGAGACGCGCTTCTACGTGCGCGCCTTCGCACAGAACGCCCTGGAACGGTCCACCAGCGATACGGCCAGCTTCGTCACCAGGTGTGCCGACTTCTTCAACGATGCGCTCGGCTTCGATCCGTGCTGTTTCGAGGAGTTCTTCTGTCCCGAGGGCACCAACTGCGTGCCCTGCAGCAACTACGGTTCGGTGGTGGACATCGATGGGAACGTGTACAAGACGGTGTGGATCAACAACACCCGCTGGATGGCCGAGAACCTGAGGACAACGCGCTACGCCGACGGTACACCCATTGCCCACATCACCGACAACGGACCTTGGTCCGGTGCATCGCAGGGTGCCTGGTGTACGCCGTATAACAGCGTAGACCCCTATGTGATCCGAAGCCAGGGCCGCCTGTATAACTGGTATGCGGCCTCCAGCTACCGCAACCCCTGTCCCAACGGCTGGCATGTGCCCACGGATGCGGAATGGAACAACATGCTGGATTCGCAGCCCTTCGATGACGATGGGAACAGTGAGGCGGCACGCACCCTGAAGACCGCCGCCCAGGGCTATTGGACCCCCACGGGGAATTCCTATTACGACGGGGTCAACTGGACCGGGTTCTCCGCCATATCGACCGGCTCGCGCCAGGCCAATGGGGCCTTCACCGGACAGCATGAATGGGGCTGGTGGTGGACCTCCAGCGTGGACCAGTACAACCTGGCCATCGGACGCGGCATGGGCTATGGGCAGTTGAACGTACAGGCGGATAACACGGACAAGACGAAGGGCTTCGCGCTGCGGTGCATGCAGGACCCTACACCCACGTTCGACCTCTACCAGGTGGGGCCGGGCGTGGATGATGTGGATGGCAACCATTACCCCTCCGTGATCCTCAACAATGGCCAGGAGTGGATGGCCTCCAACCTGCGCACCACCCATTACCGGGA
>Ga0169931_10002372_pt1 | contig 30760 bp, 25 predicted proteins | sample Kivu_15m_20L_FD_129675 | JGI IMG/M metagenome (GOLD analysis project Ga0169931, IMG submission 129675) | Freshwater microbial communities from Lake Kivu, Western Province, Rwanda to study Microbial Dark Matter (Phase II) - Kivu_15m_20L... | ecosystem: Environmental > Aquatic > Freshwater > Lake...
CAAATCCGCAAACCGCTCAAAAGAACGAAAAATCCGCAATCGCCCCTCACCCAAAACCACATCTCGTCCCCTGAAAAATCAGGGTCTGCAAGTCAACCCGCGAAGCCTGTGGGATGACTGTGAAAGAAAATCGGAGTTTTCCTATCACGTCCGGATTCATCCGCAAAGAAAAACGACGTTTCTTTGCACGTTACCATCAGCACACACGACAGCTGCTTGTCCGCATCAGGAACAAAAAACGGGCGGAAGTCCGCAGACGACCGCCCGTTGAAGAAAAAGAATATGGGAGGGAGCAACCGTGTCCCGGCTCAGCCCTTGCGGCTGTTGATGTAGCTGATCACGTCGCCGACCGATTGCAGCTTCTCGGCTTCCTCATCGGGCACTTCGATTTCGAATTCCTCTTCGAAGGCCATCACGAGTTCCACGGTGTCGAGTGAATCCGCGCCGAGATCCTCGACGAATTTCGCGCCGGGATTCACTTGATCGGCATTGACGCCGAGTTGCTCGACGATGATGTCCTTGACGCGGTCTTCGATGCTTTTTTCTGACATGTGGTTCGGTGGTTGTTGGATGCGTGAGGGCTGCTTATCGCCTGTCGGACGGGATTGGCAACCCTGAAAACGCGCCGACGGACCGCAAAATCCGCGGAATCATCCGCCAGCAGGCGTTTCGGACGGGGCGGCCGGGCCGGCGTACTCGAGAATTTCACCGGAAAACCGGCTGCGGATGCGCTGCATCAGCCGCTCGGCCGGCTCACCCTCCTCGGGCTTGAATCCGCCGTACGTGAGCCCGTCGATGCGCAGGCGGCCTTTGCCCGACGCTCCGTCGTACTGCAGGAACGCGAGCCCCTTGGTGTCCCATTTGCGCAGATCGAGCGTCTTGAGATCGCCGTAGGGAACGCGGGTGCCACCGGGTCCGCTCACGCCCGTGTGATCCGCCGAGATCGTCCGCGCGAGGGTGCGGACAAGGAAGAACAGGGCGGCGGCGCTCAACGCGAGGCAGACCCAGAAGACCACCCATTGTTCGGCGATCTTGCGCGCGTCGTACGGTTGCTCGGGCGGCGTTGCATCCATGCCCTGCTCCTTGGTGTATTCGAGCCACAGGCGGTTCCACTGCAACGGCTTCATCCGCTCGTAGTCGTGCAGGATTTCCGGCCAGGGCATCGGCAGTTCGAGATCGGCCGGCACCAACGAGCGATCCTCGGGAAACACAACGGTCTGCATCGCCGCGTGCGCACGCCACGAGTCGGGCGACAGCCCACCCGCGCCATCCATTCGCGCGAATTCGTCGTTCGATCGCTTGAACGTCTCGTGCAGGTGGAACACGACGTTCTTCTTGCGATAGCCCGTCGAGCCGTCGATGTAGAACAACACCGAGAACACGCCGAACATCAGCAGGATCGCCACCGCACGCAGCAAAAACCAGCGCGTGGGTCGGCAGACAATCTGATCGGTATCGGCATCCATGACCGGAACGATGCCGCCGCGACCGGGCATGGCAAGCAAAACGCGGCGGCGGCCCCGGTGTTTCCCGGCACGTTGCCGCGCGGTGCCACGAATCCGGCCCGCGCCAATCCGGGCTTGTCCGGAACCCGACCGCAAGCTACCTCTCAACCGCCATGCCCATCGCCACTCCCGCACAATACCGCGCCATGCTCGATGCGGCGCAGCAGAAAAGCTACGCCTACCCTGCGATCAACGTGACCTCGATCGTCACGCTCAACGGCGCGCTGCGCGCGTTCGCCGAAGCGAAGTCGGACGGCATCATCCAGGTGTCCACCGGCGGCGGCGAATTCGCCTCGGGCACGGCGGTCAAGGACGCGTCCTTCGGCGCGATCGTGCTGGCCGAGGCCGCCCACCGTCTGGCCGAGCGCTACGACGTGCTCGTCGCGCTGCACACCGATCATTGTCAGCCGAAAAAGGTCGACTCCTTCCTGCAACCGCTGCTCGACGCCTCGCGCCAACGCAAGGCCGAGGGCAAGGGACCGCTGTTCCAGAGCCACATGCTCGACGCCTCGGAGCTTCCGCTTGCCGAGAACATGGAGCTGTCCAAGGCACTCCTCAGGCAGTGTGTCGAACTCGACATTATCCTTGAGGTCGAGGCCGGCGTGGTCGGCGGCGAGGAGGACGGCCACGACACCTCGGGCGTGGCCGCGGAAAAACTCTACACGACTCCGCAGGACATGCTCACCGTTTACGAGGAGCTCAACCCGATCGGCCGCTTCCTCTTTGCAGCAACCTTCGGCAACGTGCACGGCTCATACAAACCCGGCGCGGTGAAACTCAAGCCCGTCATCCTGCGCGACGGCCAAAAGGCGGTGACCGACAAATACGGTGCCAAGGCCGAGATGGACCTCGTCTTCCACGGTGGTTCCGGATCCGAACTCTCGGAAATCCGCGAGACGCTCGACTACGGCGTGGTGAAGATGAACATCGACACCGACACCCAGTACGCCTTCACCCAGCCGATCGTCACCCACATCTGCCAGAACATCGAGGGCGTGCTCAAGATCGATGGCGAGGTGGGCGACAAGAAAAAATACGATCCGCGTGCGTACCTCAAACTCGCCGAGATCTCGCTCGCCGACCGCCTCAAGCAGGCCTGCGACGATCTCCGCTCGACTGGACACACGTTGTTTGGCAAGGTCTGATACCGGACGGCAAACGCGGCGATCCAGCCCTGTTGAGGTGTGCGCGCATCGCAAACCACGATCTTGATCAAGCGGCTTGCCGCATGCTTGCGATGGATCGTCAATGCCTCGATTCGTTTGCACCGTGCGATCCGGGCGCGCCGCTCCCCTGTAAGCCGGATTCTGTCCGTCCCGGAGTGCGGGACTGGACGGTCATTTCTCTCATCCTGCGGAGCAGGACGCCCCGCTTGCGCGGGATGCGACTAATACCCGGAGATCTTGGTCGGGCGGGTCACCCTTCTCCTGTTCTGTCTTGCACCACGCGGGGTTTGCCATGCCGCTCCGGTTGCCCTCGGCGCGGTGGGCTCTTACCCCACCATTTCACCCTTGCCTGTGCCTTGCTCGCGCAGGGCCATCGGCGGTGTGTTTTCTGTGGCACTTTCCGTCCGGGTTCCTCGCGGTTCCCGTCCCCCGCTTTCGCAGGGCGCGCCACCCTGAGGTGTCCGGACTTTCCTCAATCCGCACTTGCGAGCGGACCGCGACCGTCCGGGGAGCGGCGACGACGACCATCCACCAGCCGCCGCCGCTGTCCATGGAAAAATTGCGTTCACTCGCAGCAAACGCTGCCGACCCGGACCGCTTTTGCGCTTGCGACCACATGACGACACCATTGCACTGGACGCGTGAAACGTGGTGTCGGCAACGCGATCCGGACGGTGCTTTGGGGCATCTGCGCGGTCGGCTGGCTCTGCCCGGGCCCGGCCGTGATGGCGGCGGAAATCACCATTCCGCTGGCCGATGGATTCGATTTCCCGGTGGGCAAGCCGAACGCCGAGGGGTATTACCGCTCGCGCGGACTGCGCCTGCGCCCGCCGCGCCACATGGGCGACGACTGGAACGGGCGCGCCGGTGGCAATTCGGATCTCGGCGCGCCGGTGTACGCGATCGGCGACGGCATCGTCACGCTGGCCGCTAACGCCCGCGGTGCCTGGGGCAACGTCGTGATGACGCGGCACGCCTATCGCGACCCGTCGAGCGGCAAGGTGAGATACATCGACACCCTCAACGGTCATCTCGACCGCATCCTCATCCGGCTCGGCGAGCGCGTGAAGCGCGGTCAGTTGATCGGCACGATCGGCACCAACTCCGGCATGTATCCGGCTCACCTGCATTTCGAAATCCGCCACAACATCCGCATCGGACTGCACCGCGAAAGCGCTCCGCCGACGCTCGAGCACTGGGCCGATCCGACGGCGTTCATCGAAGGCCACCGCCGGTTGTCGCGCGACCGGCGGCCGGTGCCGGTGCCGCTCAACGCCTACCAACCCTATCCGGGCGTGAAGGGACTTTGAGCGCGCTCCGCCGGAAAAGGTTGGAAAAGCCGCCGGTCCGCGCATGATGCCGCAGCGGACGATGGTTGCGGATTCGGGCATCACGGAGAAAGACAGGGCGCTTGCGCCGGGGGCGCGCCTGCGCGGCGATCTCGCGGTGTTGATGAAGGTGCGACTCAACCTCTTCGTCTTGGTCACCACGTTCTTCGGTTTTCTCCTCGCCTCGCGCGGCGGCAGCCTCGAATGGATGCGGCTCTGGCACACCCTGCTCGGCACGGCGGCGGCGGCGTTCGGATCCGCCGCGTTCAACCAGTTGATGGAGATCGATCTCGACGCGCGGATGAAGCGCACCGCCGATCGTCCGCTGCCTTCGCGCCGCATGGGTGTGGTCCCGGCGTTCGCGATCGGTTGGACGCTCTCGGCCTTCGGCATCATCCACCTCGCGGTGAAGGTGACTCCGGCGGCGGCGTTTCTCGCGGCAGCCACCATCGCGATCTATGTGTTCGTCTACACGCCGCTCAAGCGGATCAGCACGACCAACACGCTGGTGGGCGCGATTCCCGGCGCGGTGCCCCCGGTGATCGGTTGGGTTGCGGCGGGCGGCGCGGCGGGTTGGGAGGCGGGATTTCTTTTCGGCTTGTTGTTCCTCTGGCAGTTGCCGCACTTCATCGCGATCAACTGGCTGTGCCGCGAGGAATACGAGGCGGCCGGTTACCGGATGTGGTCGAACGGCGATGTGAGCGGACGGAAAAGCGGAGGACTCGCGATGTTCTGGTCGGCCTGCCTGGTGGCACTCTCGCTGGTACCGCAGGCGATCGGATTCGCCGGCATCGTTTGGTCGGCTGGCGGCACAGCACTGGCGTTGGTGATGGCAGTGCTCGCGTGGCGCTTCATGCGCGACGGCCGGCGCGAATCGGCACGACGGTTGTTTCTTTTCACCTTGCTGTATCTGCCACTTGCGCTTGCCGCGCTGCTGGCGGGCTGGCAAGTGCGATCCTGACGGCCCGATGCATCCCACGGAACATCCGCTGGCAAAGGCGGCGCAGCGACTCCGCCGCGCGTTGAAGGATCTGGAATTCCCGCCACCGGTCAACCATGTCTACCGGCCGCTCGATTACGCATGGCAACCGCACGCGAGGTATCTCGAAGCGTTCGGCAACGGCCGGAAGCGCGTGTTGTTCCTCGGCATGAATCCCGGCCCGTTCGGCATGGCGCAAACCGGCGTGCCGTTTGGTGAAGTGGCCGCCGTACGCGACTGGATGGGCATCGACGCGCCCGTGGACAAGCCGGCGCGGGAACATCCGAAACGGCCGATCGATGGCTTTGCATGCACGCGCTCCGAAGTGAGCGGACGACGCTTGTGGGGATTGTTCGCCGATCGGTTCGGCACGGCGGCGCGCTTCTTCGCCGATCATTTCGTGCTCAACTATTGCCCGCTCGTCTGGATGAACGCCAGCGGCGCGAACCTGACACCCGACAAGCTGCCTGCCGCGGCAATGGAGCCGGTCGAGGATGCCTGTCTGCGCCATCTCGCCGAAGTCGTCCAATCGCTGCAACCTGCATTCCTCGTGGGCATCGGCGGGTTTGCCGAAGAACGCCTGCGTCGCGCGGCGGAAACCACCGACAGTCGCGCTCAAGTGTGCCGCATCCTCCATCCATCGCCCGCCTCGCCCGCGGCGAACCGCGGATGGGCCGACGCCGCGACCCGCCAACTCGAGGAGGCCGGCGTGTGGGCGCGTTGAAGCCAATCACGAAGCATCCGCGTGCCCCGCTGCCCCAAGCCAGGCCCGCTTCAGTTGTTCGGCACGGCGCAACGCATCGCCGACATCATCGCCCAGCACGTTCACATGACCCATCTTGCGGCGTTCGTGCGCGCGCGTTTTTCCATAGAGATGCAACACCGCTCGACCGTCGGCGAACAACGGCGACCAATCCGGCTCCGCTCCGTCGCGCGGCCAGAGGTCGCCCAACAGGTTGAGCATCACCACCGGCGTGTGGAGTCGCACCGACCCGGCCGGTAGTCCCAACACCAGACGCAGTTGTTGATCGAACTGTGAAGTCTCGCAGGCATCCATGGTGAAGTGACCGGAATTGTGCGGACGCGGCGCCATTTCATTGACGAGCAACGCGCCGTCACGAGTCAGGAAAAATTCCACACCCAGGATGCCGCGGTAGTCGAGTGCCGCGGCGATGCGGCAGGCGATCGCACGGGCCTCTCCGGCAATGGATTGCGGGATCCGGGCGGGAACGATCGACACATCCAGGATGTGCCCGCGATGCCGGTTTTCCGAGGGTTCGTAAGTCACACATGCGCCTGTGGCGTCGCGCATGACCATCACGGAAAGCTCTTTTTCAAATGGAATCCACGCTTCGAGCACGCCCTGCCGCGAACCGAACGCCGACCAAACCGCGGCGGCATCCTCACCGCCCTCGAGCTTCACCTGACCACTGCCATCATAGCCGAATGACGTGGTCTTGAGCACGGAAGGAGTGCCGATCCCGCGCATCGCCGAGGCCAACTCCACCGCATCGCCGACTTCCGCGAACGGCGCGCAGGGAATGCCGTGCTCGCGCAGGAAACGCTTTTCATTCATGCGGTGCTGACACACCCCGATCGCCCGCGGCGACGGATGCAGCGGGATCCGGTCGGCCACGGCCTCGAGGACCGTCACCGGGATGTTCTCAAACTCGACCGTCGCCACTGTCGCCACCCCGCAAAAACGCGCGACCGCCGCCGGATCATCAAAGGACAAATCAATCACCTCGTCGGCCACAGCGGCCGCCGGTGCCTCGCGCCCACCCGTCCACACCACCGTGCGCAAGCCCATCCGGCGCGCCACCAGCACCAGCATGCGGCCGAGTTGGCCACCACCGATCACGCCCACCACACAGGTGGCCGAGTCCAATTTTGCAAACCGCCCGCTCATGATCTCAATCCGCTGTCGGCAGTTGCATGGCCATCACGCGCGCCGTCTGTTGCGCGCGGAACTCCGCCAACCTCGCCGCTAGCGCGGCATCCTCATTGGCCAGCATCGCCACGGCAAACAACGCAGCATTCACCGCACCCGCCCGGCCGATCGCGAAAGTCGCCGTGGGCACACCCGCCGGCATCTGCACGATCGACAGCAAGGAGTCGACGCCGCGCAGCACCTGTGATTCGACCGGCACGCCAAGCACCGGCAGCTCGGTGAACGCCGCCAGCATTCCCGGCAAATGAGCGGCACCACCGGCACCGGCGATGATGCATTTCAACCCGCGGCCGCGCGCCGATCCCGCATAGGCACGAAGCTTCTCGGGCGTTCGGTGCGCACTGACCACCTCCGCCTCACAGGGCACGCCAAAATCGCGGAGCGTGCGCAACGCATGCTCCATCGTCGGCCAATCCGAATCACTGCCCATGACGATCCCCACCAATGCCGCCTGCATGGCGCGACCATGCACCCCGCCACCAAGCCCGTCAATTCACACGGAAACAAGGCCTTCAGCCACCCCCGATCGACACATAGGGACAGACAAATAGTTGAATCTGCTGGCCCCGCGCCAGCTTCGCCCCCCTCCGGTCCCCCTAGCTTCTTCATTATTACTATTTGTCTGTCCCTATGTCGATGGGGTTGCCCGGACCGGGGATTGGGGCGTGCCCGCCGATGGCGGATTTTTCCTGATTTTTCCTTGCCAGCGGGTGGGTAGGCCCGTAGGAACTGCGCCCCCGTTGCGCCGCCACGCCACCAACGAAGACTCCGGGGAACCCCATGCGGCGGGTCTTCACCATCGCCCGTCCTGATTCAAGGCGGGACCCCATCCCATGATCAACCAACTCATCAACGACATGGTGGACGCCGGCGTCCACTACGGCCACCAGACCAAGAAATGGAATCCGCGCATGAAGCCCTTCCTGATGAAGGACAAGGGCGGGATCCACATCCTCAATCTTGAGAAAACCGTCCAACAGCTCGACAAGGCGGCGGATTTCCTCTCCGGCATCGTCCGCAAGGGCGGTCGGATCCTGTTCGTCGGCTGCAAGCGCCAGGCGCAGGACGCCGTGCGCGAGGCGGCGGAAGCCACCGGTCAGTTCTACGTGAACCACCGCTGGCTGGGCGGCATGCTCACCAACAGCACCACGGTGCGCAAATCGATCGAGCGCCTCAAATACCTCGAAAACATCGAGAAACAGCCGGAGTTCAAGTCGATGTCCAAGAAGGAACTCGCCGCACTGAGCCGCGAGCGCGAAAAACTGCTGCGCAATCTGCGCGGCGTGCGTGACATGAGCCAAAAGCCCGACGCGGTGGTCATCGTCGATTCCGCACGCGAAACCATCGCCGTGGCCGAAGCCCGCAGACTTGGCATTCCGATCGTCGCTGTCGTCGACACCAACGCGGACCCGGCGCTGGTGGAGCATCCGATCCCTGCCAACGACGACGCAATCCGTTCGATCCGGATCATTTTGCAGAACCTCGTCGACTCGATGCTCGCCGCGCGCAAAGGCTGATCGCCCGCACCACGGGAAACGGGCCGCGATTTGACGCGGCCCCTTCCGCATCCCCATCAACCGATCCCACGACCCCACCCACCATGATTTCCGCCAATCTCGTCAAGGAACTCCGCGAAAAAACCAACGCCGGCATGATGGACTGCAAGAAAGTCCTCACCGAGACCAACGGTGACTTCGACGCCGCCGTGAAGCTGTTGCGCGAGCGCGGCATCGCCAAGGCCGGTGCCAAGGCCGACCGCGCCGCCAACGAAGGCATCATCACCGCGCGCGTCAGCGACGCTGCGAACAGCGGCATCCTGCTGGAGGTGAATTGCGAGACCGACTTCGTCTCGAAGAACGCCAGCTTCCAGGAATTCGTCGCACGGATTGCCGACACGCTGGCCGCCTCCGCCGCGGGCGATCACGCCGCCGCCCAAGAGGTGACGCTCGACGGCCACCGGATGGAAGACGCGGTGAAAGCGAAGGTTGTCGAAGTGGGCGAAAATCTCCAGTTTCGCAAGTATGTCCGCTACGACGCCGCGGCGGGCGGAGTGGTTGCCTCCTACATCCACCCTCCGGGCAAGGTCGGCGTGCTGATCGAAGTGGGCACGACCAAAGCGGAAACCGCGGGCCAGCCGACGTTTAGGGAACTCATCAAGGACCTCACACTGCACATCGCCGCATGCGCACCCAAGGGCCTGTCGCGCGATGACATTCCCGCCGATGTGGTCGATGCCGAACGCGAGATCTACCGCGCGCGCCTCGCGGACAGCGGAAAGCCCGCCAACATCATCGAGAACATCCTCAAGGGTCAGGTCAACAAGTTCTTCTCCGAGAGCTGCTTCCTCGAACAGCCATTCGTCAAGGACGACAAGAGCACGATCACCCAGCTGTTGGAGCAAAAGGGCAAGGAGCTCGGCGACACCCTGACCGTGACGCGCTTCGTGCGCTTCGGCCTGGGCGAGTGAATCGCCCGACACGAGGGATTTCCTCGGAACCCGCTTAAGGCGCGGCAGGCAGGATTTCGCCGACCAACCGCTGGATGCCCTCCGAAGCGAACTTGCTTTGCGGGTGGATCGAGCGCGCCTTGAGATACCACGACAGGGCCGATCCGGTCTGGCGCGGCATCCGCTCCTCGAGCTGACGAGCGGCATCGAGCGCCTTGGTGAAGTCCGCCACCTTCGGCGCGAGCAATTCAAGCTCGCGGCCGAGTTTCGGGTCGTCCGGAAAGCGCCCGCGCAGCTCGGCCAGTTGCTCCCATGCCGCGTAGTGCTGGCCCATCCTGGCGAACTCCGCAGCCTTGCCCAGCGCGGTTTCGATCACGGTGAGATTGCCGATCACCTCGCGGAAGGCCGACTCGCGGGCGGCGTCGCCCTGGATCGCCGGCGCGATTTCATATTGGCGGCGCAGGATCTCGCGGAAGTTCCCTTCGGAAATCAGCCGGTCGAAATCGGTGCGCGCGGTGGCGAGCACGCTGGCACCCCCGGCGATGCGGCGCAATTCCTCGAGGCCGGGATTGGTCGGCCAGATCTCGGTGGCCGACCTGATTTTCTCCGCGGCCAGGTCGCTACGGTTGGCGAGCAGGTGGGCCTTGGCCTCGTTGAGGGAGAAGTCGGAGGCCAGCGTGTGGGCGGCGATCACGCTGTCGACTTTCGACGACGGATAGTCGCGGGCCGACGCCTTGAGCCGGTCGTTGATCTCGCGCGCCTTGAGATAGTCGCGTGCCTGCACCGCGCCGTAGAGTTCGTGCAACCCGCGGACGTGTTCGAGCACGCGGCGTTTCCTTGCGGTTTCGAGGGTGGCAAGCGGCGCGAGGTATTCGCCCACGGCGAAGGCCTCCATCAACCGCTGTGACGCACCGTGGAGTTCGCCGGTGTCGAGCAACAGCTCGAACGCCTCGACCGCCTTCGCCGCCTCGCGAATCACTTCGCTGGCAAGCGCGTCGAGCGAGGCGACGGTCGGGCTGATCCCGACCGACTCCGAGAACAACTTGGCGACATCCGAGTTCTTGTCGATGCGCAGCGTGGCGTCGCCGTCCTTCCAGATCTGGTTGTAGAATCGCGCGGCCATCAGCACGTGCTCGTAGCGCCGCTGCAGGAACCATTGCACCATGTTCACCTGGTAGTGCGTCTTCGACGCGATCGTCTGCGCTTCGGTGCGGACGGTGTTCGCCTTCTTGAGCGCCTCGATTTCGGCGATGCGGCGCAGCACCTCGGCGTACTTCAGCGAATTCACGCCGGATCCCGGGTTGACCGCCGGTTCGCTCCGCTTGCCGCCCTCCTTGCCTTGGGCCGGTTCCGAATTCCCCAGGGTCTTGTCGCGTTCATGCCGCGCCTTCCAGTCGCCCTCATTGATGACCGCCTGCTTTTCCTTCTCCATCGCCTCGTTGATCTTCCTGAGGCCTTCGACATCGCGCTTGGCGAGCATCGCGGTGTAGATCGACTCGGCAAGCGAGCTGCACAAACCGGCGTCGCCGGGATACGATGATGCCGTGGGCAGCAATTGGAACGCGGAATAAAGGTCGGGCCCGCCAGGGCGCAGCGGCGAGAGAGTCGCAAGGATCTCCGCGAGCGTGGCGCGGTAGGTCGCGGCTTCCTCACCGCTCTCGGGCTTCTGGCTGAGAAATTTTTCGAAGCGCGCGCGCATCAGCCGGTTGTCGCCCAGCGGAATCGTCACACCGCCAATCGTGATCGTCTCGGCCGACGGATCGAGCAGCGGGATTTCCTGGCCGAGCACCGACTCCGGCTTGGATCCCTGGGCGGCAGGCGCAACATCCTGCGGCACCGGCGAGGTGCCTGCGGGACCTGCTGCAGGCGGCGGCGTGTACACCTGGGCGTGCAGCACCCCGGCGGCGAGACACAGCGTGAGAATCCGGACTTTCATGGGATCAGCAAATCAAAGCCGCTCAATGCCCGAGGCGACGGCGATGCCGCCATCGCGGAAACGCACACGGAAACGGTAGTCCTGCCGGACATCGAGATTGAGACGGTCGAATCCGGGCGGCACTTCGATCGCGATGAACTCGTCGCCGGATGGCGTGCCCACGCGCAGGCTGACGACCTGGCCGCGGTCGGCCGACCACACGAGTTTTTCATCGATCTGGCCTTCGACGGCGTATTCATTGCCGCGCAGGCTGTTGCCGTTTTCGAGCAGTTCCGAAAGATCGAGGCGCGCGACGTCCGCAAATGCGGTCTCCGAGCCACCCGATCCGTGGCGCACGATCGCGACGACCGCGGCAAGCACGACGGCAACGACGATTGCGGCGGCGGGTCGGAATCGGGAACTGGCGCGGCGGGGCATGCGGTCGATGGAAATCGGATCCATCCATCATGACCATCCACGCCGCGAAATCGAGCGAAAAACCCGGTTGCCGCGCCGAATCGACGGAATCGCCGTCCGCAGCCCGCCTCGCCGCAATCGGTTGGACTCGGACCCGCGCCAACGGTACATCCGTCGCATGTCGATCCGCACCCGATTCGCGCCCTCGCCGACCGGCTACCTCCATGTCGGCGGCGCCCGCACCGCGTTGTTCAACTGGCTGCTGGCGCGGCGGCACGGCGGCAGCTTCATCCTGCGCATCGAGGACACCGACGAGGCACGCAACACGCCCGAGGCACTCGACGCGATTTTCGGCGGACTACGCTGGCTCGGGCTCGACTGGGACGAAGGCCCGGAAGTCGAAGGCGCGCACGGTCCGTATTTCCAGAGCCAGCGCCGCGACCTGTACGACGCATGGTTCGACCAACTGGTGGCCCTCGGCCGCGTCTATGAGGACTCCGGCGCGTGGCGGTTCCGCTTCGAGCGCAAGCCGCTGACCGTGCATGACCTGGTGTGCGGCGAGGTGACCATCGACTACCGCGACGAGTCGAACACGCCCGACATGGTGATCAAGCGGTCGGACGGATCGTACGTGTTTCATTTCGTCAATGTGGTCGATGATCTGGAAATGGAGGTGACTCACGTGATCCGCGGCGAGGATCACCTGATGAACACGCCCAAGCATCTGCAGTTGATCGAGGCCTTTGGCCGTCGGCCGCCGCAATACGCGCACATTCCGCTGATTCTCAACCCGGACGGCTCGAAGATGTCGAAGCGCGATGCCGGTGCCGCGGTGGGCGATTATCCGAGACAGGGATTCCTGCCGCAGGCGGTGGTGAACTATCTGGCGCTGCTCGGCTGGTCGTCGAAGTCCGATGAGGAGATCTTCGGCATCGATGAGTTGGTCCACCGGTTTTCGTTGGAGGGCGTGAACCGGGCACCTGCGAGATTTGATCTCGAAAAATGCAAGTGGATGAACCAGCAACACGCGATGCGCATGGATGTCGCGGCATTTACTGCGGCGGCGCGGCCGTTCGTCGAGGCCGCCGGACTGCCCGTGCCGGAGCGGTTCGAAGCCTTCGCCGCGGCGGTGCAAACAAAAGTGCGCCTGCTCGACGAAGTGCCCGCCGCACTGGATTTCCTCTTGCGCGACACGATCGTCGCGGACCCGCAGGCGGTGGCCAAGGTGCGCGGCCAGGACGCGGTGCCGCTGCTGTGCGGCCCGCTGGTCGGTGCGTTCGATGCCGTTGCTCCGTGGTCGGCCCAGGCCGCCAAGGAGGCGATGGCGGCCACTGCGGCGGCGGCGGGGCTCAAACCCGGCGTGCTGATGTTGCCGCTGCGCGTCGCGTTGTCGGGAAAAACACAGGGCCCCGATCTCGCCGACATCCTCGAACTGCTCGGGAAGGACCGCTGCGTGCAACGGCTGCGCGATTTCGCAACGGCGGTCACCACGTCATGAAGGAAGTCTTCGACATCGACGACCTCGCCGATCGCGTCCGCCTCGACTTGGGTGCGGCGCATCCGGCGCGCCTTGCGGTGATCGGCCGGCCGGTGGCGCATTCGCTGTCGCCGCAGATGCATCAGGCGGCGCTCGACGCACACGGCATCGACGCGCGCTACATCCGCATCGACATTGCTCCGGCAGCCGTGGGCGAAGCACTTCGCCGCATGCGCGATCTCGGATTCACCGGCTGCAACGTCACCGTGCCGCACAAGATTGAAGCGCTCGAAACCTGCGATTCCAGCGAGCCCGTTGCCCGATTGCTTGGCGCGGTGAATACGATCGCCTTCACCAACGACGGCATCCACGGATCCAACACTGACGCGCCCGGATTTCTGAAGGCCTTCGAAGAAGCGTTCGGCCGTTCTCCCGCAGGCTTGGCGATGTTGATCGCCGGTGCCGGCGGCGGTGCCGGACGCACACTCGCCATCGCATGCGCCATGGCCGGTGCCTCGCGGCTGGTGCTGGTCAATCGCACGGTCTCCAAGGCCAACGCGGTGGCAGAACAACTCCGGTCCGCGACACACTCACCGCCGGAAACGCTCGTCCTGTCACCCGATGATCCATCGTTGTGCGCCATCGCACGCGATTGCGATGCGATCGTCAACGCAACTTCGCTGGGCTTGTCGGCGGATGAACCCCCATCCCTGCCCGCCGCCGCTTTTCGCACCGGCCAGATGGTGTTCGACGCCGTCTATCGAAATGGCCCCACATCGCTGGTCCGGCTCTCTGAATCCCTCGGCTGCAAGAGCGTCGACGGACGACTGATGCTGCTGCATCAGGGGGCATTGGCATTCCAACGCTGGTTTCCCGGAACCGAGCCGTTGGAATCGATGCGTCGAGCGCTTCAATCGACAGCGGGCGGATCCTGAGCTTGCTGCGGATCGGGCGGCAGCGCCTGCTCATCGGTCACCGATGCTTTCGCCGCTACCGGATCGATCCCCGGCTCATCGGTGGCATGCCAGTGGCATGCCGCGACAGCGGCGATCCGGAACCGCGGCTCGAGATCGCCCGCGTCGCGCACCACGGTGAGACGCACGCGGATCATGTCGTCCGGATGCGCGACAGGCAGGGCCGAACCAAATGGTCGCTTGTTCCGGCGCATGGCGCTGAATCCGGCGGCGAGCATCCTGCCTTGCGGGGACTCGCGCTCGACCAGGAACTCCGGTGATTGATAGCCAGCTTTGTCGGGGTAGCCCAACCGCTGCGCGTAAAGATAGATGCTCATCGCTTCCTCCTGTCTGCGCTCCTGTACCAGCCGCTCGCGCGCGTAGAGACGGAATTCGCCTTGTGACGGGCCGGTGCCCGCAAGAAACAACGGCCAGGGATGCGTGCTGTAACGGGCGAAGTGCTCCCAATCGAGCCGCCACTCGTCCTCCTCGTTCACAAACACCGCGTCGTACTGCCTGCCGTCTTCGGTGCTCCACAGCGTTTCAACCACGTCCCCGCCGTTGTAATGAAGCAGTTTATACTGCTCGAGGTGGAACTTGGCATCCTGCTCAAACTTGAGCATCGGGTTGTTGCGATAAAACTCCGCCATGCGCGAAGCGGTCCGGACCGGCATGAGCACGAACTGATTTCGCTCTTCCGGTGTCTGCGCATTGATGTAACCGTTCATCACTTCCGCGCAACGGGGCAGCGCCGCCTCCAACATCTTCATCTGCTTGTCGGAAAACCGCTGCTCCTCGCGATCGCCGCGATAATCATCGGCGAAGCGCGACTCCTCGCGGTGCCACATGCGGCGCGCACCGATCACGATGAGCAACACCAGCACCACCCATCCGACGAGCAGCTTGGTCATGAGCCCGCGACCGCGGCGCTTGCGCACCGAGCGGACTTTTTCCGGCGCATCCGCGCCGTCACCCGCGTGCCGCGGATCGCTGTCGGCAGGCGTCCGCGCACCTGCGGCGGACGGATGCTGGCCGCACTTCGGGCAAAGACGAAGCGGAGCCTCACCACCACGCCCTTGGAACATGGCGCCGCAGGAACCACAATGAAACCACAACCGTGCCTTGCCACTCATCGGAGACAGGCATACCCGATCCTCCGACCGTTGGAAAGCAAAGCCGGAGCGCGTCTTTTCAGGCGTCATGACATTCGAGGAGTTTGCGGACGGCGATCGTCACCGGCAGCCGCTGGTCGGCCACCTCGCGCTCAATGCCGGGCAACAAGCCGCGAACCGCTTCATCGCGGAAAAACCGGTTTTGCAATTCTTCGGCGATCATCGCGCGCATCCAATCGACCGACTGACGGCGCCGACGCCGCTCGAATCCTCCCGAGGCACGCGTCTCCTCGACAAAACGCCCGATGACATTCCAGAGCTCCGCCAGCGATTCGCGATCAAATGCCGAGCAGGTGATGCAGGCCGTGCTCCATCCCTGCGTGGCCGGTTGCAGCAACGACAAGGCGCGGTTGAGCTCGGCCGCGGCGATCCGCGCCCGCGTGAGGTTGTCGCCGTCGGCCTTGTTGACCGCGACAAGGTCGGCCAGCTCGACCACGCCTTTTTTCATGCCCTGCAGTTCGTCGCCCGCGCCGGCGATCTGGACGAGCAGGAAAAAATCCACCATCGAGCGGACCACCGTCTCGCTTTGGCCGACACCCACTGTCTCGACAAGGATCACATTGTATCCCGCGGCCTCGCAGAGCAACATCGTTTCACGCGTCTTGCGCGCGACGCCTCCCAACGAGCCACCTGATGGAGTCGGACGAATGTAGGCCGATGGATTCCTCACCAATTTCTCCATGCGCGTCTTGTCGCCCAGAATGCTGCCGCCGGTCACGCTGCTCGTGGGGTCCACGGCAAGCACGGCGACGCGGTGACCGCGCTCGCAAAGCAGCAAACCGAGCGACTCGATGAGCGTGCTCTTCCCCGCGCCCGGAACACCGGTGATCCCGACACGCACCGATCGGCCGCAGCGCGACAACAGCCGCGCCAACAATTCCTGCGCCTGCGATTCGTGATCCTGACGGTTGCTCTCGACCAGCGTGATCGCGCGCGACAGCACCGCGACATCGCCGGAGACCACGCCGTCGATGTAATCATCGAGGGTCAGCCTGCGCCGACTCACCGGCCGCCGCGCGGCAGGCGATCCGCCGGCCCCGTCTGCGGCCGCCCCGGGAACAACACGGCAGGCGGATGCGGAATGTCCCGCTTCCGCATCGGATCCGGCCGTTTTGCGTTTTGCCATCGATGGATTGCTCCGCATGGATACCGCCGCCGGGTGGATTTGGCCAATCGATAATCCCCCCGGCACCGGTTCATTTTTTCGTGTTCGCTCAGTCACGGGCGTGGTTGACTGGCTCGGGAATGGAAACACAAGCCGACCACGCAGGCGACACGCTGCTCATCGTGGATCCGGATCCGGATTTCCTCGAATGGGCCGCCAAGCACCTGGCGGCGGACAATCTGCGCATCCTGCGCTGCAACGACGCCGCCAAGGCGGTCAAAGTGGTCGAGAAAACCGAGGTCACGCTGGTGATCTCGGCGATGGATCTGCAGCCGTTCGACGGCATTGAACTGCTCGATCGGATCTCGCGCCAAAGTCCGCGCTCGTTGGTGGTCCTGACCGCAGCGTTTCCGACGACGACCCAGATCATCGAGGCCACGCAGCGCGGCGCGCATGACGTACTGCGCAAGGAGGCGCTCGCATTCGAACTGAGGCCGGTCGTCGAATCCGCGTTGCGCCTGCACGAGCACCGCAGGGGTGCCGCGCGACCGGCACAGGCTCCGCCGCAGCCGCAGCCGGAGGGACGCGCGGTGATGATCGGCACCTCGCGTGCGCTCCAGCAGGTGTTCAAGACGGTCGGTCGCGTGGCGGGCACCGACGCGCCGGTGCTGGTCTGCGGCGAAAGCGGCACCGGCAAGGAATTGGTCGCCAAGGCGATCCACGAATACAGCAAGCGGCGCCAACGCCGGATGATGGTGATCAATTGCGGGGCGATTCCGGAAAACCTTCTCGAAAGCGAATTGTTCGGCCATGAGAAGGGCGCCTTCACCGGAGCGATCGCCCGGCGTGCGGGACGCTTCGAAGAGGCCGACGGCGGCACGTTGTTTCTGGATGAAATCGGCGACATGCCCCTGGCCATCCAGGTGAAGCTGTTGCGCGTGCTGCAGGACGGATCCTTCTCAAGGGTCGGGTCCAACGAGGTGATCACCAGCGACGTGCGAATCATCGCCGCCACCAACAAGGAGCTTGCCGGGGAAGTCGCCGAGGGTCGGTTCCGCGAAGACCTCTACTACCGGCTCAACGTCGTCGAGATCCGCATTCCGCCGCTGCGTGAGCGCGTTGAGGACATCCCGCCGCTGGCGGAATTTTTCCTCGAGCGCATCGCACGCCGCAACGGCACCGCCCGCATGCGATTGTCAGACCGCGCGATCGATGCACTCAAGGCCCATTCCTGGCCCGGCAACGTGCGCGAACTGGAGAACACGATGGCGCGTGCCTGTGCGTTGACCGCATCCGACATCCTGCTCGCCGAGGACATTCCGCTCGCCAGCGCCCCGGGAAAACCCCCGGCCCTGCGCGCGGCGGCGGTCGATCGGCTGATGGATGCCGCGCCTTCCGGGGTCGATCTGATCGATTGGGCGGTCCGCGAGATCGCAGGCCGCGCGCTCGACCGCGCCGGTGGCGATCTCCGCCAGGCCGCCACATCGCTCGGTGTGACGCCGTCCGACTTGCGCAAACGACTCCATCCACGGACTTGAAGATGCTGCACCTCACCGACCATCCGCTCATTGCCCATGAACTGCGCCATTTGCGCGACCGCGACTGCGGCAGTCCCGAGTTTCGCACGCGCTTGCGGCGCATCGCTTCGTTGATGGTGCCTTCCGTGACCGCCGATCTTGAAACGCGCGCGGTTTCCTGCACGACGCCAATGGAGGTCACCTCAGGCCGGGTGCTTGCCAGACCGGTCACGCTCGTGCCGGTGTTGCGCGCGGGCCTCGCATTGATGGATGGGTTTCTCGACATGATTCCGCAGGCCTCCGTGGCCCATATCGGATTGCGCCGCGACGAATCCACCCTCAGACCGCAGTCGTACTATGTGAATCATCCGCCGGAGATGGCGACCCACGACGTGATCGTGCTCGATCCGATGCTCGCCACTGGCGGGTCCGCCAGCGAGGCGATCCGCATGATTGTCCAGGCCGGGGCGGCATCGGTGAGATTTGTCTGCCTGGTCGCCTCTCCGGAGGGCATCGCCGCCCTTGAGTCGGCATTCCCCTGTCTGCCGATCCACGCGGCCGCGCTCGATCGTTGCATTGACGACCGCGGATTCATCCTGCCCGGGCTCGGCGATGCGGGCGACCGCATGTTCGGCACCGCGGGCTGATTTCCGTTCCGGCCCGCATCGATGCTGGTCACACCGCGCAGGCGGGTGCAAAGTTTCCGGGTCTGATGAACGCCGCTTGGATCCAACTGGCCCTTCTTGCCGGAGTGGCGCAGGTCGTCGCAGCCTCCGAACCCGCCGCCATGCGCATGGGCCGGGCCGCGCTGGCCGGAGGACTGTGGGAGGTGGCCGCACACCATTTTGAATCATGCGCCTCCGATCCCGGGCTGCCCGAATCCGTCAGGGCCGAAGCCACCCTGAGACTCACCGAAAGCCTGATCCGAGAGCAACGACCCCGTGAAGCACTGGAATTGCTGGATCAACCGGTCGTCGCCACCCATTCCGAAACAATCTTCTGGAAGGGCGTCGCGCTCGCCGCATCGGCGAAGACGCGCGAAGCCATCGAGCTGCTGCTGCCCGTTGCGGACGACACCCATCAGCCCCATCGCGTTGAGGCCGCGCTCACCGTGGCGAACCTGCAGCTTTCGTTGGACGACGCGGATGCCGCGCTGTCCACGCTCGAACGATTCGCGGCGAATGCCACGCCCGCGGATGCGCGACGCGCGTCGCTTCAGCGCCTTGAGCTTCTCGTCGATCTGCAACGCGCCGCCGACGCGAGCGCACTGATGCAATCGCTCGCGGCCGATCCTGAAATTCCGTCCGCGGTGCTCGCATGGAACGACGGCCGTCTGCTTGCCGCGGCTGGCTCACCCGCCGAGGCGGCGGCAAAGCTCAGGCCTTTGCTCGACAGCGGATCGCGATTGCCCGCGCGGTTGCAGGACCGCGTCGCCACCGATCTTGCCGATGCGATCATCGCGGCATCGCAAGCGCAGGATGCCGCTGGATTCCTCATCGGCTGGATCGACAAACACCCGCGCTCGCCCGAGCTGGGCCGATGGTTCGCGCGACTCGCGCGTGCGATGCCCGAATCGCCCGCTGCCGATGATCCGGCGGTGGAGGCACTCGAGCGCTGGACCCAACGCGAGACCCTGCGCGACCCGGTCCTGCTCGGCGCCGATGATGGCGGTGCGGCGGCCGTCTGGCCGCGCAAATCCACCAACGACGCCATCGCAGGCCATGCGCTGCTCTGCCAGGCAATGCACTCGCTGCGATCGGATTCGCCCGTTTCATTGGCGCGCCCGCGCGCGTTGTTCCGCCGCGCCTGGCTCGAATCTCCCGGCACCGATTGGTCGATCGAAGCACTAGGCAGGCTGGCACGACTCGAATTCCAAAGCGGTGATTTGCCGAAAGCGCTGCTGCTGCTCGATGTGCTGCGGACATCGGCGGCCGATCCCGACACCCGGGCGGACGCGGCGTTTCTCACCGGAGAGGCGGCATTCCTTCAAGGCGATTTCGCGAGTGCCAAGTCGTCGTTCGAAGAGGCCGCGGCACACATGACCGGGCAACGGACGCGGGCCGCCGGGCTCAATGCCGCCATGGCCGCCCTGCTGCAAACCCCGGGATCCTCAACGATCGGCAGCGAGGATCCGGCCGTGATCGCCGACCTCATGCTCGAACGCGCGCGCTCGATCAACGAACCCGCCGCGCGACGCCAAGCGCTCGACGAATTCATGCGGCAACACCCGGATCATCCGCGCATCGATGAAGCGAGGCTTGCCGCTGCCGAAGCCGCGCTCGCCGGTGCTCAACGCGACATTCCCTACGCCCGCATCCAGCTCGCGGGGATCGGGCCGCAATCCGCCGATGCCATGCCCGCCACAAGACTCGAACTGCTGCAGTTGCGCATCGAGCAGATGTCCGGTGACGATGAAGCCGCCATCGCCAAAGCGCGTGCCTTCATCGAGCGCCACCCCGGCAACGACGGCACTGCCGGGGCAATGATGATTCTTGGTCAAGCCCTGTTCCGCAGGGGCGATTACAACGAGGCGAGACTGGTGCTTGAAAAGCTGGCCGCCACCGATGCCGATCCGTCCCGCGCGCAAACCGCCTGGCTGCTCGCGGCGCGTGCCGCCACATTGGTGCCCACCAAATCGTCACGACAGGAAGCACTCGGCCTCTTCGACAAGGCACTGGCCGTCCCCGGCCCGGTCGCACCGGTCGCACGACTCGAAAAGGCACGGCTGATGATCGACCTCGACCAGCTCGCAGCCGCGGAATCCTTTCTGCGCGAATGGTTCGCGTCGCTCGATCCCGCGGATCCGATGCACGTGGCCGCAGGCCTCCTGCTGGCCGAAGCCATCTATGCACGCGGAAACTCGCGTCCGGCATCACTCGATGATGCGCTTGCCATCCACGACGCGCTGCTGCCCAAGGCCAGAGACAAGCCGGCTCTGCTTCACCGGATCCAATACCTGCGCGGCCGGACACTCGAACAGATGCCCGACCCACAAAATCCCGCGGCCAAGCGCGAACGGGACGCCTTGATCGCCTATCACTCGGTGCTCGAATCCGAAACCCCGCCGGGCGAGTGGCACTACTTCGAGCTCTGCGGATTCCGCGCGCTCGCCTTGCTGGAAAAAGCAGGGCGCTGGCAAGCCGCCGTCGAATGCGCCCGCAAGATCGCCTCGTTCCAAGGTCCGCGCGCGACCGAAGCGGCCGAACGCGCCAGCCAGCTCGAACTCGAACACATGATCTGGGAAGATTGAGACTGGCAATCTTTCCCGCCGATCCCATCCTGCGCGCAGCAACCCCTCAGACTCCATCCCCCATGTTGCAACTCCTCATCACCGGAAAATCAGGCCGCATGGGCCAAGCCGTGCTGGAGGCCGCGGCGGCGGAGCCCGGCGTGAACACCGCAGCCACCCACGATGCCGGCGAAGATCTCGACGCAGCGATCCGCGCGGCCGACTGCGTGATTGATTTCACGGTCCATTCCTTCACACCGCAACTGCTGGATGCGGCGCTCAAGCACGGCACGCCTCTGGTGATCGGTACCACCGGTCACGATGACGATGGCAAACGGCGGATCCGCGAAGCAGCGGAGCGAATCCCGATTGTTCACGCATCCAACTTCTCGGTAGGAGTCAACACGCTGTTCTGGCTCACCCGCCGGGCCGCGGAAATCCTCGGGCCACGCAACTTCGACATCGAAGTGGTCGAGATGCACCACCGCCACAAAATCGATTCCCCCTCGGGTACCGCGCGCACACTGCTCGACGTGCTCAACGAGGCAACCGGCACCTCCTACGCGGATGACGTCGTCCATGGTCGCGTGGGCAACATCGGTCCGCGACAACACCGGGAAATCGGCATGCACACGCTGCGCGGCGGCGACGTCGTCGGCGACCACACCGTGATCTTCGCCGCCGACGGCGAACGCGTCGAACTCACGCACAAAGCCTCGTCACGACTCACATTCGCCACCGGCGCGGTCCGCGCGGCACTATGGCTCAATGACCGCGCACCAGGACTCTACGACATGCGCGACGTTCTCGGTCTTCGCTGAGCCAAGCAGTCCGCCATTCCCCCTGCTTCACCACCATGCCCGTGCCCGCCATCCGCCTCGCCGCGCTGCTTCTCACCGCGATCCTGACACTCTTCGCCGCTTCCTGCGGTCGCCAGCACGAGGAATCCCGTGAACAGGCCCGGCCCGCGCCGTCCGCCGTCGCGCCGGAGTCCCACGCCGCCCCGGATCCGCAGCGCTCGGTCGTCCGGATCAACTCGACGCAACAATCCTGGAACCCATGGCAGCCCTGGGAAAAGAATCGGCCGACCAAACGACGCGCGCTTGCCGCCGTCGTCGCGGCCGAGCGCGTGCTCACCACGGCCGAACTGGTGGCCGACGCGACCTATCTCGAACTCGAATCGATCGATGGCACGCGCTTCGCCCGGGCGAAGGTCGAGGCGATCGATTACGAGGCGAATCTCGCGCTGCTGACCGCCGAGGACGCCACGGAAGGTGCCGCGATCCTCAACGGCACGCAGCCCGTCCGCATCGCGGATCCTTCGCCGGCCGGCAGCATGCTGCAAGTGCTGCAGATTGAAGAGAACGGCGTGCCGCTCCTCACCGACGGCGTGCTGCAAAGCGTTGAACTCGCCGAGGGCTTCCTCGCCAATCACAGCTTCCTCACCTACAAACTCAAGGCCTCGATGCGCAGCGTCGCGAGCAGTTTCTCGCTGCCCGTGCTCCGCGACGGCGCGCTGGCCGGACTGCTCGTGAGCTACAGTCAGGACGACCAACTCAGCGACGTCATCTCCACGGACATCCTGCAACGCTTCCTCGACGATGCCGCCGACGGGAATTATCAGGGATTTCCGATGCTCGGCGTCTCGGTCGCCCGCACTGAGGATGCGTCGTTCCGCAAATGGCTAAAGCTCGACGGTCACGACGGCGGCCTCTACATCCAAAGCGTCCGCCACGGCGGTGCGGCCGACCTCGCCGGGACGCGCAAAGGCGACGTGCTGCTCGCCATCGACGGGATGGGCATCGACCGCCGCGGCTATTACCACCACCCGCTCTACGGCAGCATCCCATGGGGACATCTCATCCGCGGCAGTCGCTCGACCCAGGATGAGGTGGAATTGTCCCTGCTGCGCGACGGGGTGCCCGTCACACTGCGTGCCACACTGATCCGCGAAGAGGAATCCGATCGCCTCGTCCCCAATCATGTGTTCGGCACCGGCCCCAACTACCTCGTCAAAGGCGGCATGATCTTCCAGGAACTCACATTGCCCCTGTTGCAGAGCTTCGGCGATGACTGGCGCAGCCGCGCGCCGCTCGAACTGCTCGACGCCCTTCAATATCCCGAAAAATACCGCGACCGGATGGACCGCGTGGTCTTCCTCTCCGGCGTGATTCCCACACCGGCCACCCTCGGCTACGAGCAATTGCGCAACCTCGTGATTCACCGGGTCAACGGCAGGGAAATCCGCCACATCGGCGACCTCATCGAGGCGTTCGGCACCACCGAAACGAGCATCCACTCCGTGGAATTCGCCAACGAGAACCTCACCGTGAATCTCGACGAGGCACTCGCAACCACCATCGATGCCGAATTGCTCCGCCGTGGCATCCCGCGGTTGTCACGCCGGGATGGCAACTAAACAAAGCACTCCGCGGACGCCCTGCTCCCTCGCCCGCGCGTGACGGCAGGATGCTCTTGATCACGGCAGCGAGGCGTCGACCCGCAGGAACCGACTGCCCCCGCCGATCGGAACCTGTGCCTCACGCCAGGTGTAGCCCGGCGGTGAATCCGCCGAAGGCTCGCCGGATGCAGTGGCGGGAACCCCCGCATCGGACCAGCTCACGAGATCGGTCGATTGTCTGACGATGTACACGACGTCCGGGCGAGCGAAAAACCCGATCACCAGCACGCCGCCGTCGCGCCGGATCCTCGTCGGCGAACCACCAGCGAGGGATGGATTCATGCCGAAGGCGTGCTCGAGCGCGTTGCTCCATCCATCGCCGTCGGGATCGGCGGAAAGTGTCGCATCATCAGCAACCAAGCCGAAGCGCAAGGTCATGGCATACTCATACGAGGACAACACGCGCACCGTGCGCGTGATCGGCGCGGACACATTGCCCGCGGCATCAGTCGCCGAGTAGGAAAGCACATGGACCGCAGGCCCGCCGGTGTTCACCGATCCCGTGACATTCACGACAGGATCGGGATCGGTTTCATCCACCACGGAAACCCCGGGGTCGATGAACAGATCGCCCACCTCGAGCATGATCGTGGCATCACCAACCAAGGCGAGCACCGGCGGCGTGCCGTCGGCGGAAACGACGGCGACGACGCGCGTCGCCGTCGCGACATTGCCCGCGACATCACTGGCGGAGTAGACCAGTGTGTAAACGCCTGGGGTTTGCAAATCGACCGATCCCGTCACGGCCACCACGCGGCTGCCGCTGCGCGCGTCCAAAGCGCTTGCGCCCGGATCAACGAAGGTCTCGCCCTGCGCAATCGAGATCGCGGCGCTGCCATTGAGTGTCAGCACCGGCGGATCCTGATCGAGCGCGCGAAGTGTGGTGATGTACTGGCTGTTGGCGGAATTGTTGGCCGATCCGAAAACCAGCGATTGCGCGACATCCGCCGCATCGCGCGCGATGGACGAGTAATCCGCAAGAATCGAGCCGCGGTTCACCGCATAGGCGTGATATCCCCTGCTTCTGGAGAAATTCTGGCGCGCGCGGATTTTGGATCCGGTGAACCCATCGTAGTGGCCCGATGCGTCACCCGCGGCAAGCGCATGCACGCCACCGGCCACGCCGGCCGCGCCCATGCCCGCTGCCTTGATCAGGATCATCTCGGTGTTTCCGATGTCGAAGCCTCCACCGGCATGCGTGAACAACGAGGCGTTGCCGAGGTTGGCGCGGATGATGAAGTCGGTCCCGTCGAGATCCTCGGACTCACTCACACCCGCCGACAGCACCACCAGGGTACCGGCTTTCACCGACGACCAAAGCGGCACATCGGTGAAAAGGAATTTTCCGCCCAAGTCACTTGTCGCATCGGAACTGTAATCCTTGAGAATCATGCCCCGCAGGTCCACCGGCGGACCCGCGATCTGGTCACCCGTCACCAGCAGTTCGATCTGGTCCACCGTGGCGTTGACGAACTTGTTGATCACCACGCACGTCGGGATGGCCGCCTGCTCCGACTGGCTAATCACGCGCAGGGCGTAAACGCCTTCCGAGTTGCCCTGATCGGTGAACGCGCGCAGCGTGAACGTGAAGGTTCCCGGCGAGGAGGGTGCGGTGCCGCTGAGCAAGCCGCTGGAGGCATTGAGGGTGAGCCACGAGGGCAATCCGTCGGCGGCGTATCCGCTGATCGCCGGGAATCCATCGAGCGTGATCTGGTGGGTGAACGAGGCATTCGGGTAGACCGATCCGCTTGCAACCGAGGTGATCGCCGGGCCGGCCGCCTCGCTCACCCGACCCGTGAGAACCAACAGCATGGGCTCGGCACCGCCGCCGGCATGCATGATGCTGCCGGAGAGCTCACCCACGGGTGCGGAGGCGGAAAGCCGGACGTGGAGAGGAACGGGGTCGATGGCACCACCCACCGGCGCAAGCGTGACCGAAGACGAGAAGCTGGTGGCATCGAGGCTGATTTCCCAGCCCGCGGATGCAGTCGCGGTCAGCGGGCCGGTGAGGTTCACACCGGTGAGCTGATAGCTCTGGTAGAACGATGCCTTCCCGGTCCGCGTCTCGAAACCAACCAGTGATGAGGCGGAAAGTCCGAAGGTCGGCTCACTGGTTGTGACGGTGCCGGAAACATCGAGATACTTCGGCAAAGCGCCGCCGCCGCTGTGGATGATGCCGCCTGAGTAATCGCCGATCGGCGTGGCGGTAGCCAAGCGCACCGAGACCATGATGCCCGAGACCACGCCGTTCACCGGTTCGATCGACCGGGTCGGCGCATAAGCTCCGCCGTCGATGGCGATTTCAAATCCCTCGGGTGCGCGCAGGGCCACAGTTCCGGCCAAACCCGAGCCATCGATCGTGTAGGATTGCGCCGTGCCGGGAAATCCAAGCCGGTTGGTGAATGGTGAAAGAGCATCGACAGACAGGGCCAATACGGGATCGGCCACATGGATGAGAAGGACCGCCGTGTCGCTGCCTTTGTCGTTCTGCACGGTGAGATCAACCGCGTAGATGCCGACGACCGTCGGCGTGCCCTGGATCACACCGGTTGCGCTATCCATGGAGAGTCCCGGCGGCAGATTGGTCGCGATGAATGCCGTTGGCGCGTTGGAGGCCTCGACTGCGAAGGTGAAACCCGATCGCAGACGCGCTGTCGCCACGAGGGATCCGGCAATCACCGGCGCGGCCGGGTTTGGCTGAATCGTCAGCTCGAGCACCGCGGTGCCCGATCCGGCCGCGTTGGATGCCCCGAGCAGGATTGATCTGCTGGCGGATGCCAATGGCGTGCCGGAGATGAGGCCGGCAGCATCGACCTGCAAACCTTCGGGCAAACCGGATGCGCTGAAGGCGGTCGGCTGATGGTCGGCGGTGATCTGATAGCTGAAGGGCTCGAGTGCGATCGCCTGTGCGGTGGTCGCACTGGTGATCACGGGTACCGGCTGCGCTTCGGCTTGGGCGGACAGCGAGATGCGCAAATCGTCGATGCGCCAGTTGGCGGTGCCTGCCGAAGCACTGCCGCTGCCGTTGTGACCGTAGAGTCGGAAGGTTGTGGCGGATGTCATGCCGATGGAGAGCCCCACATGCGACTTGAGCACCCACGTGCTGGTGTTGAGCAAACTGCCGCTGAGGAGATTCGCGGCATAGCCGTCGGCGGAACTCCGCAGCGTATACGCCTGCGGCCCCGTGCTGGTGCTCCGGGTGCCGAATGCAATGGCGTCGATCACCACACCTGCGGTCGGCGGCGTAATCGTGAATTCGAAGTACGCGCTGCCGTTGGCAGCGGTATTGAGGACACCGATGCGCGCGGCCGCCCCGGCATTCCAGGTGCCCGAGGCACCAGCGTAGTTGGATGCTGAGGATGTGGTGAGCATCGTGGTCGTGCCGTTGTTGTTGCCTTGAACGAGCGCGCCCACGACAACCCCCGCGGGACTCACCGACGTCGGCGTTGCCTGCACAAAATCCCAGAACACCTCTCCACTTCTACCCGCATCGCCGATCGTTCCCGCAACCGCAAGCAACACCTCATCGGCACCACCGCCCGAGTGCGCAATCGAGCCGGTGAGCACACCGGCGGTCTGCGATGACGCAAGGCGGACGTAAATCAGCGAACCCGCGATGGATCCAGCGGAGGGGGTGAGCGTCAAGGCACTGGAATAACCGATGCCGTCGGCGCTGATTTCAAATCCTGCAGGTGACACGACGTTGATCGGCCCACTGAGATTCGATCCCGAAACGAGATAGTTTTTCGATGCGCCGGGCGATCCGGTCGCCGCGGTGAATCCCGCCAGCGTATCGGCGGAGAGCGCCAGCACCGGGGCCGACGAGGCCACGGTTCCGGATACCGAAACCGACGTGGAAACCGCGCCCGCGGCAGCGTGCGTGATCAAGCCCGAAAGCGGACCCATCGGTGCCGTTGACGCAATGCGCGCGTGGATCGGCACGCCGGAGAGCGCTCCGTTGACGGGAGTGATTTGCAGAACAGACGAGAACACCGCGAGGTCGCGGCTGATCTCCACGTGTTGTGGCGCGGTGACCGTGACCGGTCCACTGAGGTTCGATGCCGAAAGCGTGTAGCTCTTCGCGGTTCCGGATGTTCCCTGCGTGGCAGCAAGATCCGTCACATTCGCTACCGAAAGCGCGAGCGTCGGCACGCCACTGCCGACCACTGTGAACGCATCCGCCGACTCGTCAGTACCGCCAGTGCCGGTCACCGCGATCGCCCCGGACGTGGCGCCCCCGGGCACGGCGACGGTCATGAGGGTGTCGGAGACCGTGAGTGGCAACGCATCGACACCGTTGAAGGAAACGTACGGATCATCGCCGAAGTGATGCCCCGTGATCGTGACCACCGTGCCGACCCCGCCCGACTGTGGAGTGAACGACGAAATCACCGTCGGCTGATTGGGTCCGGTTCCGGTATCGATGATGTTTTTCAGATACACCGCGACGGCGGAATCGACATTGCGGAAGAAGTCGAGCCCGGTGCGGTCCTCGATCTGCTCGACCGAGGTGATGTAGCTCTGCCACGGCGCGAGACCACTGCTGGTGTTGGGTGTGTAGAGCGCGATGACCCGGCATCCGGTGTGGATGCGTGATGCCGCGGTACCGCTTCCGCCGGGCACCTTGACCGCGATCTTCCAGACCGATCCCGGGATGCGCATCCCGTTGGAAATCGTCGCGCTCTGAAAATCCGCCGGACCCGAAATGGTGTAGATCTCACTGCCGTCCAGCGCGAGATCACGGCAGTAGTTCTCGAAATTCGCCCATAGCCCCTGGTTGTTGCTCGACGCCTGCGGGATGATGTTGCTCATCCGGAACGTCATCTCGTTGTCGGTGACAGTGAGCGTGCGGTCGGCCGAAGGACACATGTGGCCGCGATCCCAGCCGGTGCCGAACGAGGCGGTGCCGATGCGCAGGTAACCGGTCGGCAGCGCGGTCTCGACCGACCACGCATCGGTGCGCGCGGTCGATCCGCGATCGGCGCTGCTGAAACTCCAGCTTACCCAGTTCGGCTGATGCGTGTCGTCGTTGTAGGACAACGCGTATTGGGTCCGCGAGATCAGGTAGTTCGTCCGCGCTGCCGGATCGCTGGTTGCAGCCGACGGATTGCCGAGCGACATCTGGTGCTCGATTCCAAGCAGCGCGTGCGCGGCGGGCGACAGCGCAAGGTGGCAAAGGACGGCAAGGCCGCCATGCATGAGCTTCCAGCACATGGCGGGCAGGCATGGGATGGGTCGGTTCGGGTATTCCACGAACCCGGCTCTAAGGATCGAATGTCGATCCATCAAGACATCAAGATGTGATGATGGTACTCATAAACACACGGGTGTTCTTATGATTATATCGGGCATGGGCTGAATTGACGTGCTCAATCCTTGCGGGAATCGCGGATGCATCCGGCGTGCACTCGTGCTGAAATCAGCCCCTCCCGAGATTCCACCGCCTTGCTGCTCTACCTGCACATCCCGTTCTGCCACCGCATCTGCCCGTACTGCTCGTTTTACAAGCACACACCGGGAGGGACACCGGTCGGCGCGTTTGTCGACGCGCTGTCGACCGAGATTCACCGCAAGGTCAGCGGTCCGGTGCGCACGATCTACCTCGGCGGCGGCACGCCGAGCATGCTCTCACCCGCGCATCTGGATCGATTGTTCGAGGCGCTGCATGCGTCGGTGGATTTCCAGTCCATCGAGGAAGTGACGCTCGAGGCGAATCCGGCGACCTTTGATGCGGCGAAAGCCCGCGGGTTTCGTGATCTGGGCGTGACGCGCGTGTCGCTCGGAATCCAGTCGTTCTCGGCACAAGTGCTGCAAACGCTCGGACGCGAACACACGCCCGATGAGGCGGCGGGATCGGTCGGCATCCTGCGCGAGGCCGGCATTCCTCAAATCAACATCGACCTGATGTTTTCGATCCCCGGCCAGACGGAAGAGGACTGGCACGTAACACTGACGCGTGCCATTGCGCTGCGGCCCGACCACATCTCCGCCTACAATCTGACATACGAGGAGGACACCGCGTTTTTCGACGATTGGAAACGCCGCGGCATGCCGCACACCGAGGATGCCGACGCCGCGATGTTTCATCTCGCCGGGCGTGAACTGACGGCCGCGGGATTCGAGCATTACGAGACGTCGAATTACGCTCGTCCGGGCATGCGCTCGACCCACAACGAAGGCTACTGGCGCGGCGAGGAATACCTCGGGCTCGGACCATCGGCGGTGAGCACCATCGGGTGCATGCGCTCGCGCAACGTCGCCGACACTGCGGCATACGTCGCGCGCGTCCGCGCACTGGGCCATGCGGCCGACACATGCGAAACCATCGACGACGAAGCCCGGCGGATCGAGCGCATCGCACTCGGGCTGCGAACGTCCGCAGGCATCGACCTCGACTGGCTCGATACCGCAGGCCGGGCGCGGGCGTCGCTGTTGGTCGACGAGGGCCTGGCCTGGATCGATGGCGGACGGCTTGCGCTTCACGGCCGCGGCCGCGCACTCGTCGATGCGGTGGCCGCCGAATTGATCTGACCCACCCCGCGTCTGCGACCGCGCACCGCCATATCCGCTTGCTCCCGGCGCTCCGCGTGGTTCAATCCGGCATGATCCGGATCCTCCCCTTGCTCGCCTTCATCGCATGGTCATGCTCGTGCGCTCCGCAGCGGCCTTCCACATCCAGCTTTGCCCCAAGTCGGCCAACCTCCTCCAAACCTGCGGCCGATGAAGGGCCGGTGGTCACCGTCGGCGGTGAAGTGCAGCGACCGGGCGAAGTCCCGTACCGCATCGGCGGCACCGTCCTCACCGCGATCTACACCGCCGGCGGTCCCGGTGATTATGCGGCGATGAATCGTGTGCGGTTGATCCGCAACGGAACCGTGCGCGTGCTGAACCTCAACCGCGACGAGGCAAAGACCGGCGCAACCCTCATGCCCGGCGATGTGATCGAGGTGCCTTCAAGAAACGTCCTCGGTTTTTGAGCGCGACAGCCGCCTTAGAGCAGTTTGCGAAAAGGTGTAGCCGGTGGAGCGAGAAGAGGTTGGCCAGGGCAAGGCGTTGCGATGAAGTGGATTGACATCCACGACTGAGCAACAACGCAGCCATGGGCAACAGATTCCGCTTTTTTCAAATCCGGCGAAGCC